>Ga0214170_1000086_pt1 | contig 38816 bp, 47 predicted proteins | sample TroBogEpilimnion_2_FD_153008 | JGI IMG/M metagenome (GOLD analysis project Ga0214170, IMG submission 153008) | Freshwater microbial communities from Trout Bog Lake, WI - 27JUN2007 epilimnion | ecosystem: Environmental > Aquatic > Freshwater > Lake > Epilimnion/Euphotic zone | place: Trout Bog... | reverse complement strand
ACACGCCGATCTTGTCAGCCCCTGGTTTCACCCGATCGGCTCGCCCATCGACCACGAAACAATCTGGGAGTGTCTCCCGGAAAACCTCAGGGATCAAATCTATCGCGAGTATGTCCTCCAAGGAGTACCAGGAGCACTTCCAGAAGACGGCCCAGAAGGCGATCAGCACACACAGGACCCTGGTCAGCCAGAGACGCAGCATTAAAATTCTAGACTAGTAGTATATGGCTAATAAAGTACTCATCGGTCTTGGTATAGTAGCATGTGTCATCACAATCATCGTTCTTTCAGTCTACTTCAGTCAAGCAACTTGCCCATCTTTCGGGTACAATTGTCCTTCAGACTCGACCTCGACCACAAGTACTACTACAACCCCGACCTCGACCACGGTCGCCAACGGCGGGGCTTGTACTGCTTCAGGTCCTGCTTGCGCGGGTACAGGCTACACATGCGACTCTACAGGAATTTGCAGCCTTCCATCGAATGCGGCATGCACCAGCAATGACGTTTGTGTGACTGGGTACACGTGCGACTCGACCGGCAAATGCTCAGCTGCTTCAGTCCCCAGTCCCACGGGTCCAAGTGCCCCAACAGGTCCCACGGGTCCAAGTGCCCCAACAGGTCCCACGGGTCCAAGTGCCCCAACAGGTCCCACGGGTCCCAACGGTCCCCCAGTCGTCAGTCTCCCTCCTCCACCAGTCGTCAGTCTTGGTCCTACAGGCCCCACCCCCAGCACTTCTGGGAATGCTACAGCGGGTAGTGGTGCCCTAGCTCAGTCGCTTGCAGCTGCTTTTGGTGGTACACCAACTCCGTCAGCCCCGACCCCGTCAGCCCCGACTCCGACTCCGTCAACGACGACCCCGACTGGTGGTCCCACTGGAGCCCAACTTAAGGCTGCACTTGTAGCGGCTTCTGCCGGTCTCTAGCGACCAGTGCCCCCTGATCTGAGAAACACTAGTCCGATTGCAATCATGACTATGCCTAGATACTGTACCCAAGATGTCAGGCGCTCGCCCAGGAGCACATAGGCGGCGACGCTTTCAAGAATTCCAGAAACCCCGTCCCACATCCCGTTCACGAACATCACGTTACCTTGCTTGAGCGACTTGATCAGGAAATAGACTACGCCCAGATAGCCTAGCGATCCCTGAATGAAGCCGCTCCGGGAACCCGTGTCTGCGAACCGCTCGTAGCCAAAGTCACCTATGATCTCCACCAGGCTGAGCCATATGACATTGAGCATTGACATACATTTAGCAGAGATTAAAGGTCACCTTAGTAAGTACACCATGTTGCTGAGCATCGATGTAGGTATCCGGAACCTCGCCATGTGTCTCATAGATACCAAGACGATTCGCCGATGGGAGGTTGCTGGTGTACCTCCAGACTCTGACATCGGTCTGTACCCGCAGATGTGTAGTCACCTAGACGATCGCCCGTGGGTCCTCGAGGCTGACACCGTGCTCATCGAAAAGCAACCGGATCGAAACAAGCGAATCAAGTCGGTCGAAAACTTCCTGCACGCCTACTTCGTGATTCACAAGAAACCGGTCGTGCTATGGGACGCGAAGCACAAGATTCCTGATGTTGTTGGTCCGGGCCGTGCGCGATACCTTCAGCGCAAGGCGGCATCGGTCGAGCGCTGTCGCAAGTTCCTACAGGACACTGGCCAGACGGAGTGGCTCAAGGTTTTTGAAGATTCTAAAAAGAAGGATGACCTGGCGGACACGGTCATGCAGGCCCTTTCGTACCAGCCCAAATCCCCAACAAAAAAGACTGTGAAACCTAGGAAGCCCACGCCGAACCAGATGGAAACCAAGTACTCCAAGGCGAACCTGGCTTGGGTCTACAAGAATGGCAAACAGGACAAGCGATTCTTCAAGGATGTTGCACGGTACTATGGATCCGTGAACGATCTCATCGAAGAATTTGGGCTCGCCTAGGACCACCGCTTTTCTAATCTAAGTTTATGGATAACATCCCAAATGGGTACATTCTGAATTGTGCATACCCACCTGTAACTAATCTTTTGCCATCATTGACAAACACATATACAGTCGGTTCACTTTCTAGCATGTGGCAATCTGTGTTCACACAGTCTATCAACTCGGGTACCATCGTGCCTCTGTCGGACAATCAGTACACTCTAGGCACACCGGCTCTTCGGTGGTCGAATGTGTACATCGGGCCTGGTACAATCTTCATGACCGACACAGTCACAGGAAATGCGGCAGCTATTACAGTGTCTAATAGCTCCATGTTCATCAACGGGGTTCAGTCTCTGCGTATAGGATCAATCACATTCACGGACGGAACAGTCCAGTCGACTTCCGCGAATCCATCGGCGTGCAGAATCATACCGGGCTACACGAGCAATGTCACCCTTGACATGTCCGTAGACTACTACGTCCATTGTCACGTAAACTCTGGTTCACTTTCGGTTACCGTAAATAATTTCACAGCCGGTAAAACAGTCGAGCTCTTGGCGATATGGGGAAATACCGGCGGTGGATCAATCAGTATCAACGGAATTTCGGGAACGAACATAAGCAATGGTAACAACGGATTCACAATATCGAAACAGTTCAACTCGCTCAGGTTTTACTCTGTGGATGGCACCTCTGGAAATACTTTTTGCGTCGCGACAATTTCCTAGCCTATAGTAAATGGATATGCAACCAATGCTCATAACCTCATCTTCGCTTGCCGTCCTTGCGCTCTTTTACAAGCAGGCCCAGAACCGGTCTGCCCTTCAGTACACGATCGGGGTGGTCATCGCGTGCCTCGTGCTAAGCCTCATCATGTCAGCGACCAGCGGGTACGCCACCGGCGGAACGGCGAAGCCCAATCCAAAGCCCTATGGCCCCTAGAAGAACTATTAGAAAAATCCATTTTGGAAATCCCTTTTTGGGAGGGGGCATCGCGTCCTCCACAGCCCTCTGAATCTTTTTGAGCAGGACAGTGTCAGCCGGTTCTTCGGTTTCTTTTTGTGGCACCTCCCTAGGATCCATACAATGAAACCTGAGCAGGAATGAGTTTGTGTCCATGCCGTTGAAGTTTACAAGCTGTCCATCCTTGTTCAGCCACTGGACCGTAAGGCGAGACACCGAGTCTATAGGCTGATCAAAGTCAATGCCCATCGCATAGTCGCTCGTCTCTTTGAACGTCTTGAACTGCCCAGACATGACGTCCAGAGGAATCGCGGCAAACGTTGTAGCTATGGTCGCCCCGTAGGTCTCGCCGGTCAGGGTCCGGGAGTCCACGAACCTGCGGTTGCGCAACTCGGCAATATCCAGGAAGACAAACTCCTCCGTGACGAGGTTCACGACGTTCACGGACACGTTGCCAGTCACGAGTCCAAAGGCTGCCTGGGTGTCTGTGGACACCGCAGTCACATTGGCCGAGAACACGAACGTTCCCTGGTTCGGCTGGTAGGTCATCTGTATGCCGCTCAGGCCTGACACAGTCGTAGCAAGCCCCGTGGCAGAGTAAAACCCGGGTGGTATCACGTAGGTGTTTCCAGTTGTCTCGAACACACCCTGGGTGATGTTATAAAGGCTGTTTGGAATCTTGGCAGCGACAAGATCAACCCGCGTCACATTCTTTATCGGGGTTGTCAGGGTAAGTACAAACGAGTTGCCGCTGGTTCCAGTCGGCCTGTTGCGCGAATCGGCGTAGACGTAGAAGAAAGACATACTGTTACGTCGAAAAAAAAAGTGCTCATATTAATGAACGTGCCGTTTCGTTTCAGCTTCCCGACATACCCTTTGCCGGAACGCGTTGAAAACCTGACCAAGGAAAATCTAGCCGGACTCGATTACATGCTGCGGCTCGGTCATCCACATGTCTTTACGGGTGGACCTTACAGAATGTTCTTCGGGCCTGACTATGTTCCCCGTGGGACAGTCGAGGGTCTTCGTAGAAATCTCGTGTCCAATTTGATCAGACGACCAGGCAAATCGGGCAAGTCTTTTTACGAAGCGTTCTCGGGTCCCGCCAAGAACCTCATGGAGCGGACCCGTCAGCGGCGAGCCCGGAGAGGAATCGAGCCGACCAATGCGTCGACCCGTCAGCTCATGGCGGAGAAACTAGCTAGGGAAATAGTGATACGAGCTCTAGCAAAGCGTTACCGTCAAAAGTACGGCAACAGCCTAGCGAACAAAATGGCGAAGCTTAGTTTGAAAGAAGGGAACCGCCGATCCCGTTCGTGATGGCGTACTCGTGGCCGAGCTTGTGCACCACGGCCTGATCGCCGCACCAGCCGCCGGCATCCTCGCCGGTGTAATACGCGCCGTTCGCCAGGCCCGGGACGCAGTCTGGAGACTCCTTGGTCATCCAGCTCGAGGGCTGAGCATCACCCTGATCGGTCTGGATGTCAGCGTAGCCGCTCGACCGGCGCCACAGCAGGTAAACGAGGAAAGCGATGACTGCAATCAGAAGAAAGTTCGTCTTGGCCATTACTCTGGGCACACAAAAAAGTCGCGTTAAAGTCCTTCAGCAAAAGTAAATCATCCCAGTATGGATGAAGAGGAGGCTCTGCTCGCTGAGATTTCAGTCAAGCCGCCGGAGAAAAAGACTGTGACGTTCAAGCCGTTTGGCGGGGCCCCCGCGCACACTGAGACGCCTGATGTCGGCGCCTTTGTAAACACCTCGAAGATGGGGCGTCAGGTTCCCATCATGGAGGAGCAGGAGTTTGAAGAAGAGGCGCAGCCACAGGAGCAGTGGGAGGAGGTCAAGCCGTCAGAGGGTTTCAGAACCATCGAGGAGGAGAAGGCTGACCTGATCAACAAACTCAATCGTCTCCAGAAAAAGGGATTCAACCCAGGTCGCAAGTACGGGCCGCAGAGCGACATCGAGGAGCTACGCACTGAGTACCACCGGATCATGTACTCGATCGAGGCGGATCAGTCAGTCAAGTTCCAGCGCCGGATCCTGATGGCGTGCGTGACTGGTATCGAGTTTCTGAACAAGCGGTACGATCCGTTTGACGTCAAGCTCGACGGGTGGTCCGAGTCCATGATGGAGAACATCGAGGACTATGACACGGTCTTTGAGGAGCTATACGCCAAGTACCGCAACAAGGTGGCGGTGGCTCCTGAGATTAAGCTCATCATGATGGTTGGCGGCTCAGCCATGATGTTCCACCTGACCAACTCGATGTTCAAGGCGGCTGTGCCGAACATGAACGACATCTTGAAGCAGAACCCGAACCTGGTACAGGACATGATGCAGGCGGTTCAGGGTGCTCAGCAGCGGTCTGGTCCAGGGACCGGGACCGCCACTGACGGTCGTCGCGAGATGCGCGGACCAGGGATCGACATGGCTCAGATGATTCCACCAGGGCTTCTGAGCAATCCAGTGAGCTCTAGACCACCACCGCCAAGCGTTTCAGATGACCTCTCCGATCTCGTGTCCACAGAGAGCGGGGATGTCAAGGACATTACAGTAAGTGGTGGCAAGAAGCGCCGCCGTCAGAAGAAGGCGGAGATTGTGATCTAGAGGACCGGGACCAGGTTCTTTTCACAGCCCTAAATAAATGGTGCCTTATTGCGAACTGGAAATGGAAAGGCCACGGCCAGCCTGGCAACCCCCAAGACAGACGATCAACATGAGTCACTTTCTGATCGTCTACATCATTGCAATTGTATTCCTGACTCTCTAGAGAAGACAGCCGGAGCCTGGGAATCGAAACCCCATTTTTAGGTAGTGACCCTTGCGCTTCGAAAACATGGCGAAGAACACGTTCCAGTGGTCCACGATGTCAATGACCAACGGAGAGTTCCCCTTGGACCTGAGTATTCTCCCCGACGCCTGGACAATGTCCGACTTTGGCGTCGCGAAGATTACAGTGTCGAGCTTTGGAATGTCCAGTCCTTCCTGGGCCAGTGAAAATGTCGCCACGATGAGCTTTTTTGTGGCAGCCTCCTCAAGCGCTTCGCGGGCAAGGCCACCGATGTACAGTCCAGCCTCGGGGAACTCTTTCAAAAAAAAGTGACAGTGCTCTCTGCGATCCGTGAGCACGAGTATGTTTCTCGGTGTTTTCAACAGGTCCCTGATCGTGTCAGTCAGGAGCTTGTTACGCTCTGGAATTCTTGTGAGGTCCGTGATTGCCGTCGGCAAATCCTTGGGTGGGTCAGGGAACGGACCGGCGTAGACGACCGGTTGAACGATGACGTCCGTAGAGTTTCTGGTGGTCTGGAAGAGCATCGGACCAAGGAACCAGTGCAGGAGCCTAGTTAGTCCATCCTTGCGCTCGGGCGTCGCCGAAAGACCAAGGGTCCACTTGGGACACAGCTTAAACATCGTCTGTGAAAACACCTTGGCGCACACGTGGTGAGCCTCGTCCACGACCAGGAGCCCGATGGACTCGAACGCCTTTGGCGGGTGTTCTCTGGAGCACAGTGTCTGAATCATGCAAATGACAAAGTCGTGCTCGATTTCGTGCACGTCACCCTGGACACGCCCGATGGATGCACCCGGACAGAACCTGCGTATGTTCTCGACCCACTGGTCCGCGAGAAACTCCTTGTGGACAACAATCATGGTTCGGGTCTTCAACATGGCGGCGACAGCGAGTCCGACGATCGACTTGCCGTACCCGCATGGTAGGCTGATGACTCCGCCAGAGCCTTGAAATGATGCGACCGCTGTCTTCTGGCACAGGTCTTCTCGTAGCTGGCCAACGAACTGGACATTCGTCCGAGTTGGCTCAGCACGTCGATCAACCGGAGATTGGCCGAGGCGATCTTTGCCAAAATACTGAGGGACGCAAAGGTGTCTCTCGGTTGCTCGAAAGACTTTGAAAGAAGGAGGCGGTGGTCTACCGGGTTCGAAATTGGGTCTGACAGTAAGAATTCTTCGTAAGTCAGGATTCGCATCCGTCACGTACCCTGATGCTGTCAGCATATATTTTTAGGTTCTGAAAGTTCTAAGGGCCCCTCACTTCAGCAGGAACTGCTTGGCAAAGTAAAAGATGACGGCAACCACGAGGGCCATGACAGCCATGCCCGTCATTGAAATCTTGCCCGAGTCGGAGTAAAACTGGGGCAGGCTCGAGGCCAGCTTGGACTGAACAGCCTCCGAGGTGCCCAGAACGCCAGCTAGACCGGCGATCAGAGCCTCAACCTGCTTGTAGTTTAGGCCCAGTGGGTACTTCTTGGCCCACTTGGGAACCGGCCCCTGCGTCCCGGGTGCGTCCGAGCTGATGTTCATCTGAGGTGCGTCCTTGTCCATAATGTCCTGAATGGAGGTGGAAAACTCTGCCATTTGTTCTTTATCGGGAAAAGAATCTGCGGGGAAATGGTCATTTCCTCGCTCCTGGCCCTCCGCTTGGATGATCGTTGCACCGGCCAGTTCGTCGTTCATGTTCATTTGCTCCATACATGGAGCTTGAATTTTTTAGGGGCTCGGGTTCCGCGGACCACACTCTAGACCCTCTTCACAATGAGCCCAGGTCCCTTTTTCTTGAGATCCGGCTGCGCAGACTTTTGAAAGTGCTTCGGGTTGTAGTTCTTTTGGTGAAAGTTCCAGAACGCCTGGGACCCGATCCGGAACGGCGGCCTGATGTCAGCCTTGTACCAGAATACACACTCGTCTATGTTGTTAGACTTGCTCGTGTTGTCCAGGACCAGGCAGCCGTAATTCTCGGTGCACGCGTCCATCACCTCCTGAAACATGTGAAAGGTGGGAAAGACACCGAAAAAGCTCTTGTACAGACGGTCGCGGTTGTTGATGACGTTTTCCCTCAGGATAAACACATAGTCTACGTTCGTGCGGAGCGACGGAGGAAGGTCCATGCAGTACTGGGCAGTGAGGACGAAGAATATTTTCCAGTGTCGTCCGTTCATAAAGAGCTGTCGGATGCACTCATCCTTGGTGAAGCTTCGATCGTACATGCAGTCGTCCATGAGCACAAACACGGGGTCGACCCGGCCGTTGCGCATCAGGCGATCCTTTTGCGCCTGGATGACTCGTTCGAGAACGTCGCGGTTGTAGCTCGTGTGCACAAACAGGTCCGGTACGTACTTGCCGTAGAAGTGGTTACCCTCCTCGGTCGCAGACATGACGATTCCGGTGGGAATGCCTCGCTTGTGATACATAATGTCCATCACAAGGGTCGACTTGCCTGTACCACGCTTGCCAATGAACAAACAAACCTTGTCATTTCCCATTTTACTCGGGTCAAACTTCTTCAGCTGTAGCACCTTGCTCATACTTTCGAGTGTCAAAAATGTCTCGGATATTTTACGTACAACCTAATAGAATGGCGGGTCGAGTACAGCTCGCCGCCAAGGGCCTGCAAGACGAGTTTCTCACAGGAAATCCGACGACAAGTTCTTTTAGGGTCATTTTGAAAAAGCACACACCGTATCTCACCAACTCGCTCGAGGTGCCGTTCAAGGACACAGGAACAGCCTTTGGAACCTCGCAGATTTGTGACATTTCCGGAGCAGGTGACCTCGTGAGGTCCGTGACTCTTCGGATCACCTTGCCGGCCCTGGCGTCAGTGGCGGGCACGGGGCTCGTGTATCCCGACCCGATACAAAGTCCTAGATTCTGGTACCTTGATGCCAGGTTTTTCCCTTTTGCGAGCTACTTTGGGCGCAACCTCAAGACGTACTTTTCGCAGCTCGACACAAACTGGCTTCCTAGCGTCGTGAGCCTGGGACCGGAGAGCTTTCAGTTCGCTGGGGGAGGAATTGCCCCGGCCTGGATCGGGTTCACTGATCTTTCGCACGCACTCTTCTGGGGATTCAAGAATTACCAACAGGTGCAGCAGATTCAGGGCCTTGGTCAGGTTTATCTTTGGGCATTCACCGGAGCTTCCGAGATTACTTACTATGCGAGTGGCTGGTCACTGGCAAACTCAAATTCGTTCGAGACTTACCCGGCTTCGTCCGCCCTCGAACTCATCCAGACGGTCGAGCTTTACATCGGCGGACAACTCATCGAGACGATACCCAACCAGTATCTTCAAATAATAAATGACCTTGACGTGCCGAACGAGCAGCAAGCGAGCCTGTCCAACCTGTACCAAGTGCCAGTCATCAGCACATCAGACGCGGACGTGTACCTGAAGGTGCCATTTTCGTTCGACGCACTTCCAGTGTGCGCTCTACAGAACCAGACTGTTGAGATCCTAGTGAACATAGCACCATTCTCAGCCGTGCAGCAGCCTGCTCTCGATGACTTTCCATTGGTACCTACTCCATCGAACTGGCCTCAGATTGATCTTTCAGCAGCTACTGGAACTTCGCCTGGGCCGTACACTTTGGGCGGTTACACTGTAAACTCGAGCAATGATTCCAATTCTTCAGCAAAAGGTGCATTTGGGAACTCGTTTTGGCAAACGTCTCAAAATTACACAGCCGGTGGACAGTACGTCGGTTCGGTCACGACGGCTAGCTACGCTGGAGAATGGATAAGCATCACCATGCCGAATCCCATTGTTCCCAGTTCCATGTACATATCTCCTAGTGCAGTCGTCCAAGGTACACTGTATCCGGTACCCATGACTGGTGTTCTTCTGGGTTGGACCGGATCTTCATGGACCCTTCTGGCCAACGTTGTAAACGGTACAACACCAATCGCAACCAGTCAGAGCTTTGCTACGTTTCGTCTCGTTGTGCTCACCTCTACATACTGGGCCATAGTGGCAAATTGGTCAATCACAGGCACAGGACCACCTACCGGTGCGGTATTTTGTCAGGGTTCAGACTATGTTCTAGGACCTTTTGCTAACGCCTTGTCATCCTTTAAGAACTTTCCCAATTCTGATTTTACGGCTAACGCGTCTTCAAATGCATCATCGGCCAGCAACATTTTTATAAATACTCATGGTTGGTATTCAACAGGCTCAACCTATTCGGGTTCTTACACCGGAACTGCGAATCTAGGAGGATACTCTGGTGAATGGGTCACTGTACAGTTGCCTTCGGTGGTGTACCTCAGTGAGTACGTACTCGCCTACGAACGCACATACAACTCACCTACACACTGGGTCCTACTCGGGTCGAACACCGGATCGTCATGGAACCTCATCGACAATTGTACATACGTTGTAAACCCGGGAAACAACTTGATAACTAGGAGTGTGTCAGGTGCCTATTCCTGGTTTGCTGTAGTGGTTCTGGCCAGTTCCGCGTCTTATGCATGTATCGGGATTTTACAGTTCTCTGGTCAGATTCAACAACCTTCATCAGCCGTCCAGCAGTACACCAACGGGGTGCTCGCCGGAAGCTACCAGGTGCCGGGAGCAACGATCATCGGGACAGACAATTCGAATGTGTACACAGTCGGTAGTTCAAACATCTGGCAGGGAACGCAAGTGTACAATCTGGGCGTGTCCCATATTCCCCAAGCAACAGCTATGGCTGTGCTGGGCACCAAGCTGTGGGTGTTTACAGATCGCACGGTTCAGGTTTCTGGTACGGCAGCATGGAATCCCACGGGATACCCATTTCCTGGGGCCTATGCAGCAACTGCATGGAACTCTTTTGTCATCGCGGCTGTTCCCACGGGGATCGCAATCATGTCCAGTCCGTCGAGCTACCAGATATACCAGACACCATGGGGACCTCCGCTCTTTTTGAGTCAAAACTACTACGTGACTGCAAATGCACTCGTCAGCTTCTCAGAGACTTGGAATTACGTCGGGCCAGTCTCAAACGCAACAGCTTTGACAGTGAGTGGCACAAGTGTCTATGTGTTTTCTGGAAATTCGTATGGCATTTATTCCGGAAGTTCCGTGACTTTGGGAACGTTACCATTTGAAGTTACTTGTGCAGTGAGTCTGAACTCCAATGTTTATGTAGGAGGTCCTAGTGGTGTGTACACCTTTTCAGGAACTCAGCTTTCAACTGCACCGACAGATTACCTATTTTACAAAAAAGAAACCAGTGCATACTTTATCGTTTCTGCTAATACATCATCAATCGTTACTGCATCCAGTGTAACCCAGGATGTTCCTAGTTTCACATGCACAGTTCCGAGTGGCCCCAAGGTTGTACAATCCGGCGTGGGCATCATTTCTGTTGCAGAAAGTCTAGTAATAATATTGTTTCAGACTTCTTCATTTGTTCCGACTGTTACGTTTACCGAATCCAACTGGAGTCAGTGCTTCTTCGATGGTCAGTACGTGTACACATTTGCGTCGAATGTGTACGTCTATGACACATTTGGCTCGTTCAGCGACCCAGGAAGCCATATGAGGTTTCCTTTTTCGGCAAACGTACAATCTGCGAGTTTCGATGGTCAGTTTGTCACCACATTCTCATCCGGGCTCATCGGTTCCGTAAACCCCACGAATTTCAACATCACTTATTACACGAGTACCCTCCAGGGTAACCTTACGGCTTCCACAAATTCCCTGGTGGCTTCTGACGCTGGTATCATTTACACAACCACTGGAAGATCTCAGAGCATCACGAGTCTCTCGTTGCAGCCGAGCATCGGGAGTTACACCGACGGTGCATACGTTTACGCCTTTGCAAGCAACCTCGTGGCAAACGGCTATGTCCAGTACTCGCCATTGTCTGGGTCGACCATTGTCACGAGTCCGTTTTCCGCTTGTCCTGGAGTTTTCAACAAGGTTATGACTTTAAATGGGATCGTTTACATCATCGGACCAACAAGTCTAGTGATTTACAACCCGGTAAGCCAAATCCAAACAACAATAAGTGCAACGTCCAATGGGTTTTCAAACGCATCAGTATTTGTGGGATCTTTATTGTACCTTTTTCCGTTGCTGAGTTATTCGACACGCACAGTCACGGTGGTGGACACAAACTCTCTGACGCTCAGTTACATTGCCCCTCCGAGCACATCTGACACTTACACAACAGCATGCTATGACGGAACCAACATTTACGTTTCAAATGGAACAGCAGTATACACCGTGAACCCGAACGGCGACTATTTTGCACAGGCTTCAGTATGGAAACCGTTCTCTAAGAATTTCGGATACCTGGCACGCAACTACTCTGGCAACATATATAGTGTGACTTCCGGATACATTTACGTAGGCCTGGACGTCTACCCACGCAGTTTCAATAGTGTTCCGCTCATGTCTCGCCAGGACAGTTACTTTTTGGACGGTTCGAACCTGTACACGGGACTGAGCACCTCAAGTACCTCGTTACCGGTGTCAGGCAAGAATCCGGTGGATATGAATGCGACCAGTTCGAACGTATGGGTCTCGTGGAGCGATGGAACCCTCGGGCGCCTGGACACAACGGCACCGAGTCCACTGTACTACTCGAACAGCGCCTATTTGCCTTCAGGTACTATCACAGCCACTACTTATTTCAACGGTAACGTGTTTGCTCTTGTCAACGGGAGCAACCTCGTGGACATTGGTGCACAGTCGACTACGCATCTCACCGGTACATTCGCGGATCTCGCGGTGTTCCAGAGCAACCTGTACGTATTGCCTTCTGACATTGGCCTGGGGAACGTCTATTGCAATGGAACTTATTTCAGCCATGGTTTTTCATACGGTATAGGCTATGGCGGAAAGCTCGTAACCACTGCGGGTATTTACATGTATACTCACGGCGCGCAGTTTAGCCGGACGGAACTGGTTACATTCGGATCTGTTGTAGCAACTAATGGTTTTGCTGGGGAGAATTCCGCATTGTACATTTACGGTTCGAATGTATGGGCTGTTCCGTCTTCAGGAAACACTTTCACATGTTACTTTGAGACATCGAACAACTTTTCAAATTCGGAATATCCATTTACACAGACGGTCACCGGGGCCCTTGCAGCCTACAAGGATTGGTTCGTGACTTCGACTGGGTACTCCAATGTCACAGTGACCTTTGCGCAGACTGGTCTCATTCCGATGTTTGCTGGTCCGTGGCTGTGCAAGAATGACGGGACGCTCTTTTTGAATGTAGACACTGGCGCCAATGTGGTCTCCCAGTCCTTTGGAACATTCGACAAGGCTTTATTGGCTGGAAATGTCTACCTAGCAAACACCGCGACCGGTGCGCTTCAGATTTTCAACGGTACGAGCTCCTCCAGCGCGACCACTGTTCCAGGTGCCGTGGCGATAGCCGAGTCGGAGTACGGGACGTTTGTGTCCAATGGCACGGTCGTTAACGTCATAGGGCGAGGCACATTGGCTGTAGCGACGGGCACGGCAGTTGCGAGCAGTTTGACCGCCGACGGGTCAGTCATATTCGCAGGATCGAACATTTGGCTCGTGACTCCGGGTATTTCGAATGTGTACTCGGTTCCGAACCAGTTCTCATGTGTGTTTGTCTACGGGGGCTACACGTACCTAGCACCGAGCAACGGGATGTGGCTGGCCCAGGTATCTGCGAGCACAACAGTCAATTCACTGATAGTCAAGTACTACAAACCAAGCTCAACCGCTGGAAATATTACAATAGGTCTAGACAATGCCGGGAAGATTGAATTCACTCTGATGGCATCTTCAGCCTATGGCTATTATACGTACGACCCGAGTATACCTTTTGACAGTTCGACCGGGTGGACTTATAGTATCCAATCTCAAACTAATCAGTTTTCCTTTTCATCCGTTTCAGGTACAGCGTGTTATTTTTACCCAGGCCGTACGGTGTTGCCAATATTGGCTCTGTTCGTGAGTCCATACTCCTATTTTACTTGCCCTGTGAACCTGAGCAGTCCAGTCTCTACTCTAGCAGGAAACACGCTTTGGATCTATTCCCAGAGTAATCTTGTGACTTTCACCACGGACACGCGAGTGTTCACCGTGACCAACTGGCCTTATGGAGGAGTGGAATTTGCAACCACGATCAACTCGAACGTTGTGGCGATCGAAATGTCCAATGTGACTGTAAACGGATCGAGATACCCTTTTGTAAACACGTTTCCAATCACTGGCACCTGTTTTGACGGTCGGTTCCTCAACATCTTGACGAACGGTTCAAACATATGGACCTTTGACACGACCAATTGGTCATGGGGACCGATCAAGGGTCCGTCGTTCGCGATCATGCAAAATGCAGGAACCCAGATTTACACCGGATCAAACGTGCTCAGCTTTTCGCCGAGACCGTACACCGAGACATCATGGGCTGTGCCCCTGACCGGTCTCATTGGAACCTACGCAGTAGAGGGATCAAACCTCGTAAACTTTACAACTGGCACTGTTCTGGCAAATGGTCTGACCCCACTGGTCGACTCGCTGTTCAATAACGACAATCTGGTGATGCTTGGTTCGCAACTGTACATTTTTAACCTTTCGACCGGGTCTCTCACATCTGTACCCGTTCCCAAATCCTTTGAGCTCGCCACGGACGGTATCAATTACTATACTTCTGGGTCGGTTGGAGTAACCAAGATTTATCCGGACTACACGGTGGCTACCACCAATGTGTTTTCAAACGCGACGTATCTGTATACACAATCAGGATCTGTTGTAGTTGGCAATCTCACATCGTACGTTTCATTCTCGCAATTCGCGAGTGTCTCTGGTCTGTATAACATGATTCTGCCGTACACCTTTACAAACATGGGTGCCACGGGTCCCACAGGCCCAACGAGCATCACCTACGGCGCAAGCACACCTGGTTACGGCACAGCAAATGTCCTCGTGCTGACTGCCGGAATCCAGTACTGGACTGTGCCTTTCACTGGAACATACACAATTACAGCCGCGGGTGCTTCGTCCGTGGGCCTGGGCACCGTTGTGTCCAACTCGTTTTCTTTGACACAGGGTCAGGTCATCTCGATTCTCGTAGGCCAGCAGTCTGGATCGCTTGGCGCCGGAGGTACATTCGTAGCTCTGGGGACCACCCCTTTGATCGTAGCTGGCGGCGGAGGCACGGTCAGCAACGCGGTGTTTGGAATCGGAACCCAGGGCAACTCTGGTGCCGGTTTCTCGACCGACGGACCTTCGACGAATTCGTTCCTGCACGGCGGCCAGGGCGGTGGTGGGTTCGGTGGCGGCGGAATCACGACAAACGGTGGTCTGTACAGCTTCGGATCGTTCACATTCACCGGTACCACGGGTCCAACAGGACCGAGCCTGAGCCAGATGCGATCGACCGTTCCTTCCGCATGGCAATCCTACGTAAACTCGGGTACATTTTCTTCTGGAACCTGGTCCCTGAACTCGAGCGGTGGTATTTGGCTCTGGACCGTGCCTGTCACCGGAACGTACTCATTTACGGTTGCCGGTGCGGGCATGTACAATCCATACTCTGTAAACTACATACAAACATCTTACGGATTTGTTCTAACAGACTCGGTGTCCCTGACCCAAGGTCACCAGATTGCGATGCTAGTGGGCCAGGCTGGATCACTCTCCGGAGGAGTTTCGGGTGGTTGCGGCGGATCGTTCGTTTACAACCTGACGACTTCGACGCTTCTCTTTGTGTCGGGAGGAGGAGGCGGCATCGGCTACGAGACTTCGGGAATTGCAAACAGTACCGTGAATGGAGTAGCCGGAACAACTGCACAGAACGGCGGAGGATGGAACGACGACGGTCCTGGCCGGGGCGCGGGCACGGGTGGAACCAACGGCGCAGGAGGAACGCCGGCTGGAAACTTTGCTTATGTGTGGGGCGACTGCGGCGCTGGCTACTCCGGAAACGGTTCACCAGGTCGCTACGGGGGTTCGGGTCCGAGCTCGTTCCTTAACGGAGGGCAGGGATCTACGGCGTCAGGTGTCGCCGGAGGCTTTGGAGGCGGCGGGTGCGGAGGCGGATACGGTGGTGATGGCGGTGGTGCCGGTGGGTACTCTGGTGGTGGTGCCGGTGGTTCCGATGGCCAAGGGTGCGGCGGCGGTGGAGGTGCTTCGTTCAGCATCAACGGAAATCCCCAGGGATCCGCCACGAACAGTGGCCAAGGATACATCACGGTGAGCGTGACTGTTCCGTGCGGTGGCGGTGGCTATTACGGAGGAGATGCTGGCGTGGGTGGAAGCTCGTTCGGAGGATCTGGCTCGACGTACAACACTGGTCCAGGATATGTAACGGTCGCTGCGACGCAGTCCGGATCGACAGTCTACGGAGTACAATCTGTCGGTGTGCCCCATTTGGTACCGGGAGTTCAAGCATCCATCGTGACTGACGACGTTTACTTTTTCGGTACGAGCAATGTGGTGCAGACACTAACCAAGACAATTCCAATCGGAACCTCATCAGATGTATTTTCTGTGTACCAGGACGGGTCCACGGTCTATGGCGTTCCGGCGACGACCGGTAACGTTGTGGTGGTGACCAATGGGACTGCGAGCTCGTTCAGTGTCCCGGGGTCTTTCTCAAGCCTCTCGGTGCTCAATGGCGTTCAGTACTATCTGTCAAACACCGCGACGAGTGCAGTCCTGGATCCTTATTCCATAAACACAGCGAGCTGGTCCGAGACATTCTTTTTCCCGGACGTTCCTGTGAGTCTGTTTAGCTATGGCAATCAGACGGTATTTGCAACTTCTAAAAATGTGTTTGAAGTCCAGCGAGGTTCGACACTGTTTCTGACGCCGAGCTACACAGGCGAGTTTACGGCGTGCTACTACGACGGCAGGTACATCAAGATTTTCGGGCCCACGGTCACGGTCCAGGACACTGAACCACCGGTCGACCCAACCAATCTCTTTGTCTCTACGATAGTTGACACTGTGCTTCTAGGGCCTCAAGAGCGCCAATGGTATCTTCAGAGTCAGTTGGACTATGTCGTTACACAGATTCAAACCACCACCGGTCTATCGGACGGCTTTTATCGTTTGTACCTGACTGGGCCCACAACGGAGCTTTTCATGAGCAATGTCTCTAGTTCCGAGCTGTTTCTTAACGGGTACTCCAAGAGTCGCATGGACTCGGAGTACCTACAGGTGCTCGTGCCGTACTGGACGCACGCTAGGACGCCTACGACCGGGGTCTCGGTACTTCCTTTGGCGCCCTATGTGAACATGAGCCGCATCAGGGAACAGGTACTTTACTTGGAAACCACAGGACCGGCGACAGTCTTTGCAAAGACACTCAACGTGCTACGGATCAAGGAGGGTCTGGGCGGTCTCGTGTTCGTGGGACGGTCTCGTTGAGGTCCCGGGACCAGTGGGCTCGCTAGGCGGTCCCGGTAGCCTTTCTCGCCTACAAGTATGGACATTGTAAACTCTAGCCCGTCGGGTGGTACGGGTTTTTATGCAGTCTTTGCCAAAAAGACCCTGTGGTCACATCAGCCGATAGTTATTGACAAGGACGTGGACGGTTTCTACACCGTTCCGAACCATGGCACCAGGATATTCAAGCTCTGGATCGAAAACTGGACAGGCGATGTCTTTGAGGTTTTCATAGGTGACGTTCTCATATGGAGATGGTCAGCCGAGTACCTGGCGATCCACTGGGCCCTTAGGAATACAGCATCAAAGACCATTCCGAATGTCACCATGATTCCCGTGCCCGAGTTTTTTCCAGTCATCCTCGGTACCAAGTTTCGCATGACTGGAACCGGGACCCTCAAGGCTGACTGGATCTACGACACTCTGCCGATCGACGGCGACTACCATATTACTCAGGTTCAGTACCAGGCTGAACCGGGCCTTTTGGGGTTTCGTAACGTGGTCAAGGAGCTCATCTTTGTTGCAGATGTTTTAGAAAAGCTCGAGCTCGATTTCAACTCGGTTCCGAAATTCAAGGACACAGGTGACTACTTCCAGTACATCCAGCCTTCTGTGTATCACACAGGTAACCCTCTTGGTGTATTTACTTATTCATTTTGCCTCCGGCCAGAGGACGACATGCCTTCAGGCGGCGTAAACTTTACAATGATTCAGTACGTGACTCTCAAGGGATCTGGATACACATACCTTCGGACGTATGCCCTGAGCCTGAATACACTCAGGGTGCGCGGAAACGACGCTTCGTTACTCTTTGACAATTTGTAAATGCAGTCGGAATTGATCAAAGAGGCTACCAAGCTATTGATACCAGTCCTAGAGAGTTCCGTCGTGCTCGCCGCTCACTACTGCAAGCAGTCCGGTCGGTCGTGTGTCACCGCTCAGGACATGGAGTATGGAATGAAGTTTGCCGCTCGGAACGTGCTCGGTCAGATTACAGAGAGCATGTTCCCAGAGATTTACGAGGACTCGGACTCTGACGAGTCCTTTGAGGAATCAGAGGACGAGTTCACAAGGTACACAGGGGAGGACACTTGGTGCCTCCGGATGAACGAGGCCAAGGACACGTGGGAAGCGTGGGAGCCGGAGAATCCAGCCGAGCGGATGCTGAAAGATGCAATCGATAAAAGGAGTCGGGTTTAATAGGGATATGAAGAGACTCGCTCCGTTCAAGGAGGAGTTTTTCGAGTTTGAGGAGCTCAAGCCAAAGGTAAAGTACGCAGAGTTGCTTCAGCCGGACGATGACTGGGCTGAGGAGGGGGTCCCAGGAAATCTTTTCTCTTCAAATATAAATGGCCTCTCTGATGAACATCGCGACGATGGTAGAGTCTCAGTCCCTGAACGCAATCGTGGCGGGCTTTAGCTTCGCTTCAGCAATCGCATGGATGGATGTCGTTCGGCACATCATCTCGCTGGTAATCAACGTCAACAAGAACAGCGGCAACTACTACCTGTTCACGGCACTCCTGACCACGGTGATGGCCATCGTGGTGTTCCTGTTCACCAAGATGGTTGCGTTCAACGTCACAATCGATCAGCCGAAGGCGCCCATCTACGCGGTGACGGCGCACTAGAGCGCCTAACAGAAGAGGGCCGCTAGGCTGGTCCATTGGACCATGGCCTAGGTCCGGAGGCTCATGACCAAAATGAAAAGTACTAACGCCAGGACGGCGATAATGTCCATAGGCCATTTCTTTTGAGGCAGCTCAGCAGTGACTTCTTCGGGGCTTTCGGGTGCTGGGAGCCTCGTGGTGTAGACTCTCAGGAGAAATTGGTTCCCTTGTGGACCGAAATTCAACAGATTACCAGACTTGTCGGTCCATCGAATGTTTAGACGATCTATGCTTTCGATGGGCTGTTGGAATTCGACTGACAACTTGTAGTTGCCACCTTCCTGCCAGACGACTTCTGTTGACCCATTGATGGGCAGGACACCGAACGTGTTCAGGACCATGGGACCGGTTCGGGTGCTCATGGCGACGTTTGAACGGAGGTCGGATACGCCAAACTGGGACCGGAACTCTTCAATGTCCAGCAGCCCGTAGACGTTTGACCCGGATACTAGGTTTGCCACGGCGAATACGAGATCCACCTTGATGATGCTCTTGACTGGGTTCACCAGGTGAAGAACGTAGGCGTTTGCGTTCGGCCATGCCGTCGTGTCTCGTTTGGACGAATCGACGAGCAAGTAGCGCTCCTGTGGGGTTCCTGGCTCGGAAATTCCATTTCCTCGCTCCTGAGAATTCCAACCCTGGGTCACCGGCTCCATACTTTAAGAGGAGACTTTCTGTACTAGTAAATGGAGGCACTACTGATTGACATGATGGGCGACGAGGCGGCGATCGTGCAGGCGGCTCGAGTGTCGTACGGCGCAGGGACCAAGACTGCGAGCGAGGACGCTGCTCTGATCCGGTACCTCATGCGTCACTGGCACACGACCCCGTTCGAGATGGTCGAGTTCAAGTTTCGAATCAAGTGTCCGATCTTTGTAGCCCGGCAGCACTTTCGTCACCGCACGGCGAGCGTCAATGAGCTTTCGGCTAGGTACTCGATTGTTCCAAATGAGTACTGGATCCCCAAGGAATTTCGTGGACAGTCGTCCGTGAACAAGCAGGGATCCGAGGGTGTACTGGAAGACCCTTTCATGCTCCTGTACTCGAGGTACGTCAAGAGCTGCGAGGACTCATTCAAGACTTACGAAGAACTGATCAGGGCTGGTGTATCGAGGGAGCTCGCGCGGTGTGTGCTTCCGATGTGCACGATGACTGAGTTTTACTGGAAGATTGACTTGCACAACTTGATGCACTACCTGCGGCTTCGCCTGGCCCCCGAGGCTCAGCAGGAGATTCGCGAGCTCGCCCAGATGATTTTTGAGGTCCTAAAGCAAAAGCTGCCGGTGGTTGCTCAGGCCTTTGAGGACTTTCGGCTTTCGACAGTCACCTTTACAGGCCCGGAGATTCGGGGCGACGAGCTGTCCAAGGGTGAGGCTCGAGAGTTTGAGGAGAAGAAAAAGATTGTGAATATTAATGGGAGCCCAAAACTCCAAGCAGACGGTGACGATAAACACGTCACAGACGTTGAATGACACTGCATCGTTCCTACAGACAAACAGCAACAAAATCTCGAGTACGGTGGTCAACTACCAGGCACTGTCAATGGACTTTACCGGAGCCAAGATTAGCGGGGCGAACATTCAACAACTGCAGAACATCTCAGTAACAAACCAGATTACCGGCACCATCAACACACAGTCACTTACTCAACTGTCAGCTAACATGGCTTCTGACCTGCAAAATGCTACAAACCAGGCGTCTACAAACAAGCCTGGATTTTATGCCTTCGGGGCCCAAAATACTAACGCCGCCTCGACTGTGAAAAACGCCCTTACCGTAGCTGTGAGTCGATCACTTACTCAACAAAACTACCAAAAGATTTCACAGAGCACCTTTAATACACAGACTGGAACACTTTCGTTCAACGGCGCAACGATCGACAATACTACCGTGACGCAGTCCCAGACTATAGTTGCAAACGTCATTGCAACCGCGCTCGTGAATGCGGTCATCCAAGAGACGAACAACGTGCTCGCCAGTCAGAATTCGAACATAGCTGTGAGCCAGACGGCTACGAATGCTCCTACCGGTCCACTCCAGGACCTCAAGGGTCTTATAAGCTCACCCGGTGGCATGACAGCCTCGTTTGTATTGTGTGTAGTATGCATAATCTGTCTGGTACTAATCGGGTTCGTGTGGAAGAATGGCGGGTCAGAGGTTGCGCTCAAGGCGGTAGATAAAATGCCACCTGTGATGGTCTAGGGTTTTCTGCTTCTAGTGAATGCCACAAGACCACCCATTACTACGAAACAGCAACAAATGACCAGTATGATCCAAAGCCAGTAAGGTACGCTTGTCGTCGAGGAGCTATCGGTCGTAGTTGTTGAAGGGGAGCCACCGGTCGTAGTTGTTGAAGGGGAGCCACCGGTCGTAGTTGTTGGAGCCGAAGGCGCACTCGGTGCCGGAGGTATAGTTGAAGGTCCACCCGTGGTCAAGGTTTGACTGATGTTGCACTGTTGCAGGAACTGCGAACTCGACACGGCAGCACCAGTCAAATTTGTACTTGTGATGCACTGGTTTATGTTCAGTGAATTGCCTGGTCTCTTGGCCGGTAGGAGTACACCAGATCCGGTGTTCTCAGCCGTGATACAAGCCTGGAACGCATCGAGGGTGTCGCCGTCCATCGTGGTGAGCTCGGCGAGTAGTGTCTTGGACTGGGCATCGGTCTGACCATTTACGAGGTTGTAAGCCTGGACAGCAGCTTTCATGTCTGCCGAATTGCATCCCGGAAGTGTAGGATTAGCCGCACAGCCAGGTAGCTGTTTCTTGTATATGTTGTAGCATGCGCATGCTGGATTTGAAGAATTAGCAGAGCATATCGAGTCAACCTTGGCTGAAATTGCACCCTGCACCACTGATGTACCATTGGTAACGGCCTCATTCATCGCGTCTATGAGCGCCGAAGAAGGTATGGTCGATGGTATACCACCAATGGCTGAAGCACACTGCGAGTTCAACGACTGGTCACCTGCTCCACATGCGGTACCGAGTACCATGTTTGAAGCATTCGTGTCAGTGTACCATGAAGAGCCTTGAAGCTTGTTGACAAGAAAAGCGCGATAGTCAGATGGACTCGTAGCAAATCCCTGACACTTGGTCTGGTTCGAGTAAAGGTCGTTCGTGGACAGGTTGTTGCACCACATGAGACCGGCCCGGTTAGTGTTCGGACCGTCGAAATAGTTACCGAGTTGTTCGATGTTGTTGTTGAGCCACGTCGGGTCGATGCTCTTGTACGTGCATGTGACTTGTGTGTCTGCTGATCCACCAGTCGGCTGGGCACTCGTTACGACGCCCGGAATCTGACAAGCCTGAGCCCCGAGCTGATTCAAGATGCAACAGTCGCCGTGGTCACATCCACCCGGATTACCGGTCGTGTCACTCGTCGGGTAACCGTCCCAGTTGTACTGCATGTGACATCCGTTTTGGTGGTTTGTGGTGAACTGCGACCCAGCGGACACCGGTCCGTTTCCCCCGTCATAGAATCTACCCTGGAACATGTTGCCGTTCTCGTCGAACCGGGTGGCTGAAATGGCTTTGGTGGTTACGGTTGTTCCGAGATCCTTGCGCGAATTTTGTTTGTACATGACCAGTGAAGAGTCGCCTTGGAACCAACCATTTGGAACCGACGGGTCAGGGGTACTGAGCAAGGCGCAAGCGGTGGATCCATTCTTTGCAAACATTCCGAAAGACTTGCACTGTGGGTTGTTGTCGCACGCAGCCGCGCAGTCATCGAGATTCGACAGACCGTTCATTCGATCGATGATCGCACTGCCGTTCACACCACCTGTTGTAACCCTTGTGTAATCTCGCTGAGTAATACTTAGAGGCCAACCGTTTGATGTAGGCATACTAAGAGCAATGAAAATTACCAAGGCTTTTTATGACTTTGGCGGACGCAAGTACATCGAGGTGGACAACCAGAGAATCAAAGTCCCCTGGAGGTACAACCGGGTCCTCGGGTGCGAGGTCGGCGGTCTCGTTCCACTTCAGTCTCTCCCAGAAGGTACTGAGGTGGAGGTTGAGATCCAACGTAAATTTTGGGACGACGAGGTGTTCTTGGTGCTGAAAAAAATAACACCAAAGAGTAATGTTTGCTGATGTACTCATGCTCTTCCTGACAATTTGTCTGATATCAGCGTCATCAGCAGCAATCAATGATATCCGCACCCAGAAGCCAGAATCCAAGACTTCGCCTGTGTACTATGGCGCCATTATGAGTCTTGTTTGTGGAATACTGACTATGCTATGGGCGGTTTACAAACTGAGTCAGGCCGAGTCGGTGCAAAAGGCTCTGGCAAACCTGAAAACAAAGGAGGCTGCACAGGCTGCTGCCCAGGCGGCTGCCGCTGCTCAGTAAATTTTCACCTCTAACATTAATGATCGGTCCACCTGCTTTCCTGATTGCATTCAGCATGTCCGCCGTGGCGAGCGCAACCATCTATGACGGAGTCAAGGGTCGGACAATCTCCACGACGAGCTGGGAGTTTATCATGGCGATCGTGATGCTGGTCCTTGGTACCATCGGTGCTTTCACACTTCCTAGATAATTTAACGGCTGGAAGTAATGGATCCCGGTATAGCTAATGGTGCATGTCAACATCTTCGGCGCTAGTAAACAAAACGACAGGAACGGTGCAAAAGGGAGGAATTGTATGTGTCCTATGGGCAGTTGGATTGTTACTGTACATTTGGATTTATGCATCAGCTAGAAATTTCCGTGCCTAATATAATGGACCATTGGAAGTGGACCGCACTGATCATGGCGCTTCTCGCGATGACCGCATCTGCGGTCGCAATACAGGACGTGCGCACCCAGCAGACGTCCAAGAGTTCCAAGTGGTACAAGGCAACGATAGCGATGCTGGTCATCAGTATAGTCGCTGTCCTGGGGATTCTTTACGGGTTTTACCACGAGCAACAGCAGGCTCTAGCGAACGCCAGTCGGGTTCCGGTCGAAGAGATAATTGGACGCCGAAACGTCAGTCGGATGCGTAACCTCGAGGGCTAATTGTCCGAAATCTGCTTACCGCAATAATTCTTCGTCCCGACTGGGGTGTAAAACCCGTTTGAGACAGCCAGGTCTTTCAGCTCCTTGAAAGTGTCCCAGAAGTGCTGGGAATGGTCATACTCCTTTACTGCCGAGTGTGCGAGCTCGTGCAAGAGAACGTGAAAGGCGTCGTTCACCGAGTCCTCGAGACAAACGTAAATCTCACCCCCCTTGTTTACGTTTGAACCGATGTCTCCCTTGGCGTACGTTCCGGTAATGATACCGGGAGTCTTGAGGCGTGCGAACTTGTCGGGCAGAACACCCAAGAATTTACGGTACCTTTGTTTGAGCTCGGTCAGGACCTGGTTCCGCGTGGTCAAGACTATGACCAGTGCCACGGCCCATAGGACCACCGGGAAGAAATCCATTTCTTCCCCTACTACTTTGCAACGAAAGAAAACACCGAGTACAAGTCAGTCACGAGGCCCGTGAACTGCAGGCTGAACGGTCGCCACTCAGTCAACAAGAGGCCAGCCGCCTCCATCTTGGTCACGAACAGGTCACGCCAGGCGACGGGCTCCGCGATAGGTCCGTGGCGGTAATACGGAGCACCCTTGACATAGAACTCAACTGTCTCGCCGATGGCACCGGTCAAAGGACCTTTGATGACCCGGTTCCCTTGGGGGTCTTCATAGTTTCCGGGAAGCATGAATATCCGGTGCGAGTCGGGTATGACTCCCGTGATCACGGTTCCAGGCCGGACCCGCTTGGTGAGTTCTTGGATAGTTCGGTCGAGGTGTTCCTCGGTATCAAATACGTACTGTAACGAAAAGTTCCAAAAGATAAAGTCATAGTTGAGTTCCGGTGTCTTTTCGAGCTCGCCAGTCACGAACCGCAAAGTGGAGGGTCCAAAGGTGACTCGTTTGCGAGCTTCGTTGATTGATCCCCTTGACGGGTCAGCCGCTACGAGAAATTCGACCCCGGCAGCCTTCCATTTGTGAAAGTCACCGCCGGTACCGCACCCCATGTCCAGCACAATCGCACCTTTTAGGACGTAGGACTCGATCAGGTCCCTCTTGAGCGAGTTGTTCAGAGCGCGTAAAGCCATTTAAAGTAAAAGAGCGTCTAGGTTCTAAATGAGCAGCTCCGCTGGTCTCCTTGAGCAGGACTTTACCGTTGTGCCCGGTCAGCAGTTTGCCCTGATTTCACTGGTCGGTCCCGACCTACCGCAGAAGAATGACAAGTTTGGACTGAAGATTCGCGGGGTGTTTGCGACCAAGCCGGAGGCCGAGTCGTACGCCAAGCGCCTTCAGAAGGAGGATGCCACCTTTGATATTTACTTGGTGGACATGTACAAGTGGCTGCTTATCCCTCCTGACCGTGAACAGATTGAGAATGTGAACTACGCCGATGAGAAGCTTCAGGAGATTATGACCAAGTACCGCGAGAACCAGCGCCAGGCGGCAATCATGTTCGAGAAGCGCAAGAAGAGCCTGGTTGACGGCGACGAGAACGCCAAGTACTACTCCAGGCCGGACGAGCCTCCGATCAGTCACCCGGCAGAGGTGGTTGAGAAGCTGCGCAAGGAGCACCCGGACCTACCGTTGGACACCCTGGTCCGCATGGCCAACGAGGTGATTGAAAAGGAGATGGAGGACCGTCAGAAGTGGCGACTGGAGACCACGGGCGACGCAGGAGCCTCGGGTTCAAATGTTGCCCAAGAGTAAATGAAGACGAGTACGATTCTGTCGATCATAAGTCTTGTAATCGCAATTTTGCTTGTGATATGGCTAACATGGAATGACACATCATACACCGGACAAGCAGCAACTGGTAGTATGGTGGGTACCCTAATGGGTGGAATAGCTAATCTAGCACGTTGATCAAATATCTAGCCTAGTAGTATGTGGAGCGTAGTACTGAACGTGATGACCATAGCCTTGGTGGTCATTGTCGTCGTGGGCCTAGCGGCTCTGGTCCGCCTCAGACAACAGGAACCGAATGTGAGCGCTACAGATGTCGTGCAGCCGCTCATAACCGGTGATCGTCTCAGTGAGATGCTCAATGTCAATGTCATCGATCTCATGTCTGGTCCAGAAGGCAACTTTAGGCCAGACGACTCGTCCAAGACGCCAATGTACAGTTTCTAGTTGGTCCTTGGGGTCCTTGCCATCCACTGGTCGGCGCCCTCTGGTCCTTGCCATCCACTGGTCCTGGGACCACTTAGGCGCCCTCTGGTCCTTGCCATCCACTGGTCCTGGGACCACTTAGGCGCCCTAGTTCTTGATAATCACAGGGTTCATAATTTTGCCGAGGAGCAGTCCGGCGATGAAAGCACCGAAAACCATAATGGCAACATTTCGCTCAATTTGAGGCTCTTTGGTCGGTACCCACACTTGCTCTGGGTACCACTCCTGCTTTGGTGGCTCTGAAGGCGATTCCATTGGTTCTAAAGGACCCAGTGTCCTTAATCCTCTTCGTCTTCTTCAGAGTCCTCAACGATGAAATCCTTTAGCGACCCCTCGGATTCGGTCTCGTCCTCGGAGTCTTCAGAAACCTCTGTAGAAACCTCGGATTCCTCCTCATCGTAATCAGAGTCTGAAAAATCATCCACAGGAACCTCCACAGGTACATAGAGTACTGGCTTCTTTACCAGACGACCGGAACGGGTACGGGTCTCCCCTGGCTTCGCCTCCATCTGCTTTACAAGAGCATCATCTTTTTAAAATGTATTTTTTACCCGCAAAGCCTTTGCACTCCTCGTCGTAGCACCGCTGGAAAATGACGTTGCCAGAAACCTCAAAATAGACGTGGTTCGATCGGTGTTCTCGACCTATGCGTTCGCAGTACCTCGAGTTACTCTCGTACTTTGTCGGACTCTTCTTTTTCAGGCTCGTCTGCGAATGACCCTTGATGTACTTGCGGACGAAAGCCTCTACCGAGTCACTGGATTCATCGATCGGTTCCGGCTCGGCAGCACCCGCGACGCGGATGGAGAATCTGCGGAGGTCGCGTACGTCTGGGCCACTGGCCGAACCGAGCGGAGCATAAGGCAGGGAACCGTCCTTCTTGTGTGACCAGAGCATACGCAGGCCCGTGTTGTACACGCTAGAGTCAGCAAACTGCTTGATGTGTTCGGGCAGGCGTTCTCGTAGTTCTAGAGCCTGTTTTTTGGAAACGATCAGGTCCGGCCAGTGTGCATGCACCCCGTACTTTGTCAGTTCCCCCTTGGGTTTCGGAGGGCTGACTGCGAAAATGGGCTCTGTGCCGACGGCCTCTGTGAGTTCTTCCCGAAGTGTTTTTAGATCTGGTGCGTCACCCACCCAGTCGAGGTCCAGGAAAAACCTGAACCTCGGTGTAATTTTTTCAACCAGATAGAGCCGCCGGAGACGAACTGCGTCAACGTACCATGAAAAGAACTTGTCCGTGTCGCTCCACGGAACCTTCAAGAGACCCCCGTTCATGCACAGATGCGTCGGAGCTTTTGAAGTTTGCCACGGATTCGGGGTCGGGCCTTTTGCAAGACCCTCCATACCTATTCCTAGCCGGTTCTTTTAAACCCTGACCCCAGGCGCGTCGAGAGATCCCGTAGATCGCCATTCTCATGAGACTTGATCGCCTGCTCAATGTCCTCGTAGGGCCTAGACTCCCAGTTGTGGTACGGGCGCCCCGTGAGCTTCCGGAGCTTCTCGAGGTCCTCGAGCTTGTGAATCTGCGCCAGAATTTGCCATTGCTGCTTGGTTTCCCAGCCATCGGAGGTCTCTCCGAGGCCCTTGAGCTTCGCCAAGAGTGCGGCTTTGCTTGCGGTCATTTGAAATCTCTATGGAAAAATTATGCTGCGAATCTGATGCGAGCAGCTCGTGAAACTCTGGATTTTCCAAAAGGTTTTCGGTTATGAACGGCCAGACGTTGCACTTTCGGAGCTCACCCAGGGTGACAAACTTCAACGAGTCGTTTTCGTCGTAAATTGTCCTGAAGCAAACCTGACGAGTGTCCATCTTCCACTTTTCATAGTTGAACCGGTCGATGGTGTATCTGGGATCGATGTTCACATGGAACAGGAACACGTGATACATGGCATCGAGAGCCTTGAAACTCATGTACTTGTATGTACCTCTGCGCAGAATTACAGCGCCTCGGGTCTCCTCCTCGAGCTCCCGGATAGCAGTACGTATGGGGTTGATCACCTCGCGGTGGTGGCACCCACCAGTCACAAAGGTCCATTCGCGGTGCCTCTTGTCGTGGACGACTAGGAAGAGAGGGTCTTTAGACCCTAAAGACCCCACTGGACCGCCCCCGCCAGGATCGGGTATCATCGGCACGGCAATCGCTTTATGTTCCATACTGTTGGCACGGACTAAAAGGACCGGCCCTAGGACGCGTAAAGAACTCCAGCCATGCCGTTGCGTATCCTCAGTACGTTCCAGTTTGTAGCCCAGATGGTTCCACCCGCTGTGGTCTTGGGGAACTTTGCTTGAATCCTACTGAAATTGAGAGCGCCGGTAGGTCCTGGGTTTCCAGTGTCGAGGCAAAATGCTTGAAAGATGGTCAATGGGATCATCGTGTCATAGAACACGAGCGATCCACCAGCCTGGGCTGGGAAGAGAATCACATATGTTCCGTCGAATGCTATCGTGGAGAAACTCTGGATCGGGAGTTGATACGTCTGCGTTCCGTTGAAAAAGAGTCCGGATGTGCTCGGGGCAAAATAGGTCACTGCACCCACCGTCACGGACCCACAGTACGTGCTCAGAGGACTTCCTATGAGACTGAGCTGCGTCGGGGTAAAGTCCACGAGACCAGGTGATGTTCCGTTCGAGAGACTAACCGTAGCAACCTTGTAGTTGATCTGGTACGTGCTGAGATCCGGAAATGGTTGGGTAGGGACAGTTAGTGGTGGTCTGGCGACAGACGACACTCGAATCTCCTCGATGAGACAGTTACAGTTTCCGACTGTCAAGGTTCCGGTGGGTACATTCGTAGACACACCATCGTCGGATCCATTAACATATGCTCTGCCCTGCACATTCAAAAAGTACCACGTGTTAACTGAAATTTGGGTGGTCCCGGTTCTTGATCCGTATACGAAGTTACCACTTGGGGTCACTGATATGTTTCCAAAGAATGCCGTCGTGACACTGGGCAAGCTCGGAAAGAGGACCCAGAACTCGATGGTCACTGGACTTACCGTGAAACTGATGGAGGACCCGGGGCTGAAACTCATAGAGCCCGACCCAAATTGGTACAGGTTCGAAGTTCCCGGAGTGCCTGTGACTGGGGTATGGTTGAGCGACACGTCAGTGGTGGACGAATGAAGCAAAAGCTGGACGCTCCCAAAGAATGGATCGATCTGGGTCTTGACGAATGCAGTGTACACATTCATACTAGAAGATCCTGAAGCATCGGCATAGATGAACACCTCATTGCCCGATGAATTTGGAAGCGGAAGGTAACTCATAGGGCTTCCGCCAACTTTAGAAAACTGATCTCCGACGACAAAGAGGTTTGAACCACTGTAGAACATGGCATAGACATTAGCGACACCTGTGGAGACCGTCCCACCCGGACCATATACTTTACCGGCTGTGTCGCAGACATAGAGTCCCGCGCTCGCCACGAGGTTCGAACCTACGAACGATGTCGTCGTGGTTTTTGTGAGGAGGTTCGTCGTGATGACATTTCCGGTCGAGGTCCAAAGGTACACGTTGCCGTTGACAACCTGTGACGTCCGCACAGTTCCTTGAAGGGCAAAGCCAGAGGACGAGTAGCTGTCAAACGAGGTGAATCCGAACGGAGGGACGTACCTGGTATGGTAGTAGGCTGATATCGCGGGTGGTGTCAGGTTCCAGTCAAAGCCATTGATGTACATTTGTGGAGAGGACGTGTCCGTCGACCAAAGGTACTTGACAGGGTTGACCAGAGACACTGATCCATCAGTGTCAATCTGTGACTTTTGAACCTGGGTGATGAGGATGTCCGTGTCCTGGGGTGGCTCGTTGAGGTACACGAAGCATGCCTGACACTTGGCTCCCCGGTATCCATTGAGTCTAAGGCGGACGGAATGGTACCTAAGGGAATTCAATGGGATTTTTGGTAGTGGCACCGGCAAGAAGCCGGTGCCGTCATAGGCAAACTCAGTGTACCTGGATGCGGCGATGTCTCTCGCGACGCCGGTGATATACTCGGTCGGTATCGTGTTTATGATTTGCTCACCAATCATAAAGTCGATCGACGTTGGAAGGGTTTTGTAATCATACAGGTAAATGTACCAAAGAATGTCACCGCTTCTGGAAATCTCAACAGTTCCAGAATCAGTAATCATTTGTTCGACCCAATCCAGTGCAAACGGAGTGTACCTTTTAAATACACTCTTGAAATGCGTAAAATTGCCTTCGAGTTCGGTAGCAGAACCCACGGCGATCAAAGTCGCCATCTGTTATGTGAAGCGAAATTACTCTCGGCCCTGGTCCTCGGGACCCTTAGTTACTGTACATCAGACCGGCCATACCAGCCTTGATGCGTAGAACGTTATAGTTCACGGCGTACAGATACTGCGTCGCCGTCGAGTTCAGAATGTTGTTCTTGAGCGACTGGCCCGGTGCGGTGATCAGTCGGAAGGTGTCCAGGCGGCTGAAGTTGAGCGTACCGGTCGGCTGAAGCTTGGCGGTATCCAGGCAGAACGGAATCAGTGCCACCGGATTGCCGGTGTAGCCAGTGTTCTGTGCGTCATAGCCGTACTGGGTGTGGTAATACGGGTAAACCTGGGAATAGTGAATCAGAGCCTTGTCGATACCAATGTCCACACCGTTAATCTGCATGCGCAGGGTCTGGCCGCTGTACACCTGGCACGGCATGGCCATAAACTTGACAGGGTGGTTGAACACGACGTCCATGGTGCTCGTGTTCGATACAAGCTGGCGCTGCATCTGCCACATGATAATGTCATGTGGGTTGTTGGCAAACCACTCGCGCTCACCCTTGTCTAGGTAAATAAAGTTGCCCCATACACGGAACTCGTATGACTGGGCCGGGAAAGAGCTCTTCCAGTATATGCGGAGCTCAACGTCGTGGTACTGAAGGGCGATCAGAGGTAGAGCTGACTGCCAGTCCTTGCAGAACCAAAACTGGAGCGGCAGGAAGGTGTTCGTGCCGAGCGCCGGGGCGTACCGCTGGGAGTAGTTGCTGCTCAGGAACAGCGGGCTGATGGTGTTCGAAAAGCACTGGTCCTGGGTATCGATAATCTGGCCGCCGATGACCAGATCCATGCGATCTATGTACGAGCCCCAGTCGATGGACACCGTGTTGGCGGTCGAGTCGCGTGCGGTGATGTACACGTAGCTCAGCAGATCACCCTTGCGCTCGAACCGAACGCTGGACATGCCACCGCCCGGCGGTCCCTGCAGCTGCTGCAGCTCCGTGGACATGGCAAAGTGCGTGTGGCGCTTGAAATTCGAACGGAAGAAGGAAATCTCCGGGTTGCCAGTCAGGTGCACGTCCTGGAGCCCCGTTGCTACGAGCTGAACGATACCACCAGACATTCTTACCAGGGGCTATTATTTTTTCACGTGGCCGGTCGCTGCGCACCATGGTCTAGGGACCGGTCTCAGGGACCCGGGGCCTGCGGACCACCTCAGGGACCAGACAGCGTGTGATTCGCGGGGTTGTCAGCCAGTTGGCGCTTGGCAATGTCGAGATCAAGAGGTGTGCGATTCTCCTTGAACGGATTCGCCTGTTGGATAGCCTCGCGGACGTACGTCTCCGGAACATTACGCTGGCCACGGGGTGGTACAGGGCCTGTGACCGAGTCTACCCGTACGGTGGTAACTGCACCACCTGCGCCCAGTGGGTCAGCACGAACGTTCATACGGTCAGGGTTACCAGGGCGGTCAGGCTTGGCCCGAGCGTCGCGGCGATCAAGCTGTTGATTGCCGGTGATCACGTAGGCAGAGTTCAGAGGCTTGACCTGTTGTGGTGCGCCGTACTCGAGGTCGTCGTCGCGAGTCACCGTCACGTCGCGCTTGGTCCAGCGCGTACCCTTGACGTACTTGGCACGAGCCTCTGGAGCCCGGACCGTAGCGGCCATTGCGTTTCCGGCGTAGCCTGGTGCGCTGTCCGTGTCGGGGCGGTTGCGAGCCACGACCGGGTACGCCTCTGGACCAGGTACGAGGTTCTTGGGCGGTCCACCTGAATTGCCCTTGAGCTGGTTCAGACGATACTCGTTAGTGTTGGTGGGCATAACACGCAGAAGCTGCTGGTGACCACCGTACGCTGGGACGTTTGCGGGCACGCCCAGACCGGGCCCGACACGAGTCCACGGGTTCGGGTTGAGATTGTTCATCAGGTTTCCAATGGGCTGACGAGAGTTGAAATCATAGACCGGCTGACCCTGGACATCCCGGGAAGCAATCGGACTCGGATTCACAAAGTTCATCGCCTGCTTCCCGGACCAACGGTTGGCACGAATAGTAGGGTTCTCCGGGAAGTTGGCATCTGCCCTCTCTGGATTTGTGGACACGACGGTTGTGTAGCACTCGCGGGTCGAGGTCGAGGAACCCGGCTCGTCCCCCATCCGGCTACCGATAAAGGCGAGGCCTAGGACTGCAGCAATAGCCGCCATTACTACTGGCCGTGAATTTTATTTGACAGCTCCTTTTTACTCGTTCATTTGTTAAAGTACCGCTCCTTGAGCAGATAGTTCTGAAGGTCTGCGCGGGTGCTGCGAGGATCCCACTGAACAGAGTTGACACCGAGCACCTCCTGATGCGGGAAATCGTAAGGCTTCTCTGCGTAGTACTTGCGCCACCACTTGGTGGTCTGGGGTACGAGTGCGCTCGTCGTCTCAGCCATGGCCAGAACATTGAGAGCACCGCGGTTGATCAGAGCGCCAGGGTCAGTCTGAAACCCTGAAGTCGAAATCTCCATTAATAGAGACCAGTAAAAGAGTTCATGGCTGTTCTCGTGGGCTGGTCAGGGAAGTGAGTGTTACCTTCAGCGGTGCAAGCCCACTGATCGTCGCGGCAAAATGGTTGGCCACGGCCTTGTGCCAACAAAAATGGCTCGAGGTCGTCAGTTGGCATGGTGAAGAATCCACGCTGAGCGTTCCTGGTGTCCTCGGGGAAGAGGCGTGCCATCGACTCGTTGACCCGCTCCGAGTTGTAGATCCGATCCGAAAAGTTGTTCATCGGGTCGTTGTCACTCTGGACCACCGATGGGTTGACTCTGAAGTAAAGATAGATGCCTGCGAGAACGAGCAAGCCAAGGAGAAGAACCTTCGTGTCCTTGGTCAGGACGAAAGCGATCACAGAAGAGTAAACAATGAACCGTACGCTCGCCATGACGTTCTGCTGGAGCGGACGGTTCGGCTTGGGCCAAAAGTCTTTGGGATTTTTGAGGAACGCCTCCATCTACTTAGGGGCGGGAAAATTACCCATCAGAGCTCCGAGCTGCGACAGATCCATGTTCTCGGCACACTGCTTGGCCACAGCCTCGATGGCGTTCAGTGCGTCCTGAGGAAGAGAACTGATCGTAGTGCCAAGGATCAGCAGTGTCTGAAGATATTGCCAGATGGCATTCTTGGTGTTCATGGAAAGCTCCGGGGTCCAAATTTCGGCGAGGTTCAGCTCCTTGATCTGCACGTCCTGAATCACAGTCTCGTCGCGAGCCATGATACGATCGCTCAGCGGCTGAGCTCCACGCATGTACCGCTCGAGAATCTTGCGAGGGTTCGTCTTTCGGAGAAGCTCAATCGACATCTGAAACTTTTGAAACTGCTTCTGGTCCGGAAAAGTCTGAACGAGCTCGTTGATAAACTGGTCCATCATGTCATTGAATGCGGTAAGGGTCGCCATGGATTTTTAGGGTACCAAAGCTCTAACTTGGTCCCGAGGACCACCGCGGCGGCTGGTCCTAAGGGCCCGCCTCCATCTGCCCGTAGCGAACAATTACGAAAACGAGGAGACCAACCAGGAACGCGGGCTTGACATAGTAATGGTTAGGCTGATTCCGTTTGAAGATCCATCGGTAAAGCGCAACGACCATGGCGGCAAAGAGTGCTGCGCTCCAAGGAGTCCGAAGGATTTCACCTCTGTCCATTAATTGGACCAGCTATTTTTTCAGGGGCGCTTGGAAACAGGTCGCCACCTCCAGAGACTGGAATCTCTTTGATTGTCGGTACCGAAAACGGGGTCACCTTTACCGGCCCCTGGTCCCCGGACCCCTCCGGTACCTCTTGTGGAATCGGACCCTGGGCCCCGGACCCCTGCTCTTCTTGTACCTCAACAGCGCCTGGATAATTGTCCCCGGACCCAGGTTCGCCATCTGTCGTCTTGAACTGGTCCTCAGGACCCTCTGGCTCGGATCCTTCGTCGGACCCCATTTCGAACGTCTTGGTTCCTCCTAGGTATGTTCTCAGGATCTGATCGACGGGCAGGAGCTCGTCAAGCGTCTCGGTGATTGATTCCCTGGCGATCGAGTTGAGAGCGTGGAGGTCACGTTCCCGCAGGATCTGTGCACGATCCTCGAGCATTCTGGACATGTTGTTGATGCACTTGTGAATAAAGTCAGAGTTGCTCGGAAGCTGTACACTGAGCTTTGCCGTCTGGGACTCTTTTCGAATCGCGCGAGCCATGTGGTTGATGTAACATATGAACACAGCAGCCAAGAGATCGGAAAAGAATGAACAGCGAGACTCGAAATCCTTGGTATGCTCGGCGATGATCGTGTTGTTCCAGTTGATCGTCTCCTCGCACAGAACCTTGAACGCCTTGTTGGTGTTGTCCCGGTGTGACCGGCCGCGAATCTTAGCCTCCTCGAACATGTCGGTAAAAATCTTCTCGAGCACCGGCGTCATCTTGGTCACGAGCATGTTGGTGTACTTTTCCATATCAGTGGGTCGCTTTTTTTCTCCTGATTTCCTGCGCGAGGTGCTGATAGCTGGTCCCCACAGCTGGTCCAGTGGTCACCGCGGGTTTGGGTCGTCCCCAGTCGACGTGCATGGTCCACTCCGACACCTGTTGTGCAGAGTAACCGAGAAGGCCAAGTTGTCTCATGAGGTACTTGGTCGCCTGAGTTCTGTCGTACAAGGGAAGACCAGGAACAAATTCAGGAACCTCGAGAACCGTCTGGGTCCTGCCTTGCTCGATTGTCAGTCGAATCTTGCGCATGAAGCTCTCGAGAATCTGTCGGAATGTCTCCTTGCGTATTCTGTTCTTTTTTGAAATGGCCTCCTGGGCCTCGCTCGCCTTCAACATGTTTTTAGTGACGATTAACAACCGGCGTCAACAACGCGGCCGGAATAGTTCATTGGATCGAAGAATACCATCCTCGTAGGGTCCACGGACACGGTGTTCACTGGTACCAGCCCTGGATTCTCACGAGTCAGCTTCTGAACAGCAGTCTCGTCTGTTGGCTGAGGCTTGCTGAAAAACCACCAAATGGCCACAAGTAGGATCAATAGCCACAGCATTACTATGGTCAGGGTTTAAAATTTTCGTCAGCCAATTCAGTATGAACACCTTGTTTTATTCAGAGAGATGCAGCCACTGTGCCGAGGTACTGGACTTTGTCGATCGTAACCACGACCTAAAAAAGGTGACGAGGTTCCACGACGTCAACCGACAGGGTGTACCAAAGGGCATCACACGCGTACCAACCCTGGTGAAGCTCGACGGAACGGTGATCATCGGAAAAGAGATCCTGGACTACTTTGACAGCATTATCGTTCCGAGCCTAGAGGGCACAGACTCTGGTTTTGGAACCTTTATAGACGGTGGTTCGGACGAGTCGAACCTCGACCAGTTCGGGGCTTCGCTGGCCCCACGGATGACCAAGGACCTGGAGGCTAAGATTAACGCTAACGTCAAGGAGTCCTTCAAGGTGTACGAGCCCGTCTAGGGGGACTTTTTTCAGTACCACTATAAATGGCGATGATTGTGACACCCACCATAAGAGGACTGGTTGAACGCATGAGGGAACTCGAGCGCATGGGCCTGACAAACACCCCGTTGTATGCGCGTGTGGTTGCTATGCTCAACCGACAGCTCATGAATGAGTTCAGGACGCTTCCTCAGTAGTCTTTTCAGTGCCCTTATAAATGGCATCACTCGAAAGAGTCGTTCAGCGTATGCGGGAACTCGAACAACTTGGATTGCAAAACACACCAGAGTATGCTCATTTGTTGTTGATGATGCGTTCATTTCTCTTTGGGTCACCTGCCAAACCGGTCAATGTTATCGCGCGAGAAGTCAATCGACTGCGTAATCTCGGTGTCAGAAGCCAGACAAACGACGCATTGCTGAGATACGCCATCCCTATATTCAAGGTTCATCGCGGCGCAGTATTCAGAAATGCAGCGCAGGCTGCCGCGAAGGCTGCAGCTGCTCGTGTGATCCAGAGACATTACAAGCATCGGTTGTACACTCCCGTGAACAATGGCGGGTCCGGACTGGGGGCGGGCTACAGAAGTTTAAAGTCAAAGTACCCAAATAAACCATGATCCTGACCACGGTGCAGGGATCGGCTATCAAGTCGGTCTTCGAGACCCTCAAGGATCTCTTGAACGATGTCAACTTTGTGTTTGACTCCAGGGGTCTCGTGGTTGCGACGCTAGACACGGCTCATGTTACTTTTGTGAGTCTTCGTTTGGCTGCGGAGAATTTCGAAAAGTACGAGTGTCCCCAGCGGTTCGTAGCGGGACTGAACATCTCCAACACGTTCAAGATTCTCAAGATTCTAGGAAACTCGGACACGCTGAGCATGAGCTCCGAGGAGAACCAGCTTCGGATCACGGTCCAGAACGAACAAAAAAAGTCAAAGACCGTCTTTGACCTCAAGCTCATGGACATTAACGAAGAGTCGTACGACATGGGTGACCTGACGTTCGACGTCCAGACCTATGTCAACTCGGCCGTGCTCCAGAGGACGGTCCGGGACATGTCAAACTATGCGACTGACCTGACCGTGACTCGGACCGGTAAGATCCTTCGGCTCGCGTGCAAGGGTGATTATGTCGACCAGACCACCGAGCTCGAGACTGAAGAGGACTTTCCGGGTGAACTGTCCTTTGTGTATTCGCTCAAGTACATCAACATGTTCACAAAGGCTACCAACGTGTGTTCGAACGTCATGATCAGCCAGAATGCCACGGGTGCCATCATGTTCAGGTACTCGATTGCAAACCTGGGGGACCTCGACTTTTACTTGGCTCCGAATTCAGAGGCCTAGGGTGCCTAAGAAATCGGGGTCCGCAGGACCCCTCTTAGTTGATGGCTGGGGTGCCTGGCAATGAGGGCCGGTGGTCCAGAGGACCATGGACCGTGGTCTGACCCAGGATGTTTGTCACCTTGATCGGAACGTCAGGGCCCTTGTGTGGAGCACGGGTCAAGGTCACTTGAATTCCATTTTTGAAACTCAGCCTCCAGTGCCACTTGCGGGTGTGCAAAATGTAACCAGTCGCAGGTACATGGTTACACTTGGGACCGGCAAAGGTCTTGAACCTTTCCGTGACGTCTTGGTCCCCGGGGTCCGATGACCAGGTTCGCGCCTCAGAAACCGTGAAGAAGACACCAGCCGGTGGTTCTTCAGGGAGTCCCAGGCACGAGTAGTTACGTGAACCGTACTTGTAGTGGTACATCCAGGCGCCGTCTGTGAACCTCTCACGACCCACAACTGTCAGGTTCTTCCTGTTAAAGAAGCAAACGAGGTTAAAAAACACTCGTCTAATCATAATTATGGAACATGAAATTGAAGAGCGATTAAAAACGTGCACACCGGAAGAAGCCGTTTCTTTTTTACTCGATTGTATACCTTTTATCAAGGAACTCGAGTCTCGACCGGCTGATACCCAACGTACACTCATGGGTATTCAAAAGACGACCGAGACTCTGAAGGGGGACGTTTACAAGCGGTTCCATAACAAGGTTTTTCTGGGTATCGAGACGACCGAGACCCGAAACATCTACCAGTGTCCGTGCGGCTCGATGAACACCGTGCACACGGCGGAGTGTGAGCAGGTTTGTGGAGACTGTGGCCACGCTGAGTTCATCGACACAGACGAGCTCGGGTTCAAGGAGGAACAGGAAATGGACAAGATTGTAGCTTACTCGTACAAGAAGGAGAATCACTTTAACGAGTGGATGTCACAGTTCCAGGCCAAGGAATCTACAACCGTGCCTGAGCACGTAATTTCGGCTGTTCGGGAGGAAATCAGAAAGCAAAAGCTCGGCAAGGTGGAGCACCCCAAAGTGCGCGAGATTCTCAAAAAGCTCAAGCACAACAAGTTTTACGAGCACGCTCCGTATATTGCGATGGTTGTGAGCGGAAATACACCTCCGGTCATGTCACAGGAGCTCGAGGACCGACTCAGGCTCATGTTCCATCAGATTCAGGCACCGTTCAAGAGACACTGTCCAGGTGACCGAACCAATTTCTTGAGTTACTCTTACGTTCTTTACAAGTTTTGTGAACTTCTGGGTGAGGACGAGTACCTCAAGTGCTTTCCGCTGTTGAAATCAAACGACAAGCTGTACAAGCATGACCAGATTTGGCGCAAGATTTGCGAAGACCTGAGGTGGCAGTTCATATCAACGATCTAGCGTTGATCATGTTCTGTTGTGCCTTGCGCTGTCTATTCATGAGTTCCCTTAGATTCGTACGGTTCTTCAACACCCTGGGACGTTCTTGTACAGGAACGCCTATGTTTTTTAAATATTCTAGAAGCGGTCGTGCGAGACTCCAATACTCGTTTTGAGCATTCACAAACCTTTTGTGTGCATTCATGTGCTTGCGAACACTTTCGGGTGCGACGTTCTTCAAGTGTAGGTACCTGTTTGTCCCGTCGGAAAAGTATCTTTTTCCGAGTTCAGCCTGAACCATACGCTTGTACTTGGGGAGCAACTCCTTACCGAGAGCCCACTCCAGGTCCTGGTTGCTCAAGTGCATGAGATCCATATTAAATACCTCCGAAAATAGGTATTCCACCCACCCACTGTGTTCCCTCTGGGGCCATCTGAGGTGTTCCCATTGGAACAGCAGCCATCGGAGCCATCTGAGGTGTTCCCATTGGAACAGCAGCCATCTGAGGTGTTCCCATTGGAACAGCAGCCATCTGAGG
>Ga0214170_1000084_pt1:10000-39197 | contig 39197 bp, 23 predicted proteins | sample TroBogEpilimnion_2_FD_153008 | JGI IMG/M metagenome (GOLD analysis project Ga0214170, IMG submission 153008) | Freshwater microbial communities from Trout Bog Lake, WI - 27JUN2007 epilimnion | ecosystem: Environmental > Aquatic > Freshwater > Lake > Epilimnion/Euphotic zone | place... | reverse complement strand
CGCCCTTCCGTCCCAAGCTCAAGACGGGAAGTTGCTTTACGAACAAAACTGCGCGGCGTGCCACTTGCCCGACCAAATGGTCGTGGGTCCTTCCTTAATTGAAATCACCAAGCTTTACCAAAAGAAGCCGAAGGAGTTCTTACAATGGGCCAATAAGCCGCAGAAGAAACGTCCGGGCGTGATCGATATGCCTTCAATGGCTCACCTCGGTGACGCCAACTTGCTCGCGATTCGCGATTACATGATCAAGGCCTCGGCGGGCCTGAAAGAAAAACCCGCGGTCACAAAAGACCCGTTTGAACGCGTCGCCCGCCGCCCTGAAGTGCAACGTATCTTCATGCCCGACGTGGGCCCCGCCGCCATCGCCGTCGCCCTGCCTGGCGACCTGTCGTATTGCTTCGATGCTGGCGACTGCCGCTTGCGCACCATTTGGCGCGGCGATTTCATCAATGGTTGGCTCTACTGGAAAAGTAATGGCAAAGCCACGGGGGTCATTATGGGCAAAGTGCTCTGGCACCTCCCCGAAGACACCACCCTGCCCGCAGCGAAGTTCCATGGGTATGAACTCAACGATGCCGGCATCCCGACTTTCAGCTACGAACGTCAAGGGGCTCAATTCGAAGAAACCATCGAGCCAGCAGGTAAAAACCTCGTGCGTCGGTTTAAAGTCACCACGGCCCAACCGTTGGTCCTAACCATCGACAACGACACCCAAGCCTCCGCAGGTACTCGCCAAGGCAACAAACTCACGCTCACGCCTGAACAGGCCAAATCCTTCACCCTCACGGTCACGCTCTCATGATTCTCTTTGCTCTCACGCTTTTTGCCGCTGCCCCGAAAGCAGCCCCTGCGGACGCTTGGGCCGAAGCTATGCCCATCACCAAGGTCGAAACCCCGGCCAAGGTCGATGATCAAGTCGGCGGGATGACTTTCCTCGATGATGGTCGCCTCGCTGTGGCCTTCCACCGTGGCGAAGTGTTTATCCGCGAAAAAGACGGCACGTGGAATCAATTCGCCGAAGGTCTCCACGAGCCGCTCGGAATTATTCAAGACGGCAAGAACGCCTTAATCGTGATGCAGCGCCCAGAACTAACGCGCCTCGAAGACACGACGGGGAAAGGCAAAGCTAACGTCTACCGCACGCTTTGGGATGGATTCGGCATGAGCGGCAACTACCACGAGTTTGCTTTTGGCCCAGCCCGCGGGCCCGATGGAGCACTTTATGTCGCCCTCAACCTCGCCTCTGCTGGCGATGGCGTGTTTAAAGAAATCCGCGGCACATGGAGCGAAATCGGTAAAGCGAACCGCGAGCAAATGACCGCGGGCAAAGGCTTTAAAGGTGCCCTCGCGGGTCGCATGTACTCGCGGGTACCCTACCGCGGCTGCGTGATGCGCATCCCCAATGATGGCAAGGGTCCAGCCGAACTTTACGCCACGGGCTTCCGCTCGCCTGACGGCATTGGCTTCGACGCCGACGGACGTCTGATGGTCAACGACAACCAAGGTGATTGGCGCGGCAGCAGCCCGCTCCACTTCGTAACGAAGGGCAGTTTCAACGGCCACCCCGCCTCACTCGTCTGGACACCAGGGTGGAATCAAGGCGACCCCTTAGAGCTTCCCATCGATACGCTCGAAAAAATGCGCAGTCAACCCGGTGGCATCTTCATTCACGTCGACCTCAGCAACTCACCCACCCAACCCGCCATCTTCCCAGCACAATGGGGTCCGCTAGCCAAACAAGTGGTGTTTGGTGAAATGAATGTGGCACGGCTCGTGCGCTTCGCGGGCGAAGAAGTGCAAGGGGTTTACCAAGGGGCGATGTTCCCATTCCTCGACACCAAAGAACTGCGCAATGGCAACCACCGCTTGGCTTTTAGCCCAGAGGGCGCGCTGCTCGTCGGCAAGACCCACCTCTCTTGGGCAGGCAACAATGGCATCGTTCAAATCAACGCCCCGCAAAAGCTGCCGCTGCTCATCGAACGCGTTCACCTTTTAAAACAAGGCTTCGAAGTGCACTTCACGGAACCCGTGAACGGCGACACCCTCCAGCCCATCGTGAAACGCTTTCGTTACAAATACCACGCAATCTACGGCTCGCCTAAGATCGACACCGACGACTTGCCCACGACGCCCAGCCTGAGCGCGGATGGTCGCACCCTGACTTTACCCTTAACGGAAATTCGCGAGGGTTTTATTCACGAAATCCGTTTCGCCAAAACCGCCTGCGGTCAAGACGGCCGACCGCTCTTAGGCCCCGTGGCTTACTACCAAGTCGTTAAACAGGCCCCGTAACAGCCCTCGGGGCTCTGGCGACGGAGCAACCTTGCTTTCGGTCGCAGATTAGTTCCTATCTAGGACCTTCAACCACGCGTCTCTATGCAATTCTCTAACGTCACCGCCGTCGCCAAAGCCAATGTCTACTTTGACGGCAAAGTCGTCTCCCACAGCATCCTCTTTGCCAGCGGAGAAAAGAAAACCCTCGGCCTGATTTACCCAGGGACCTATCACTTCGGCACCGACAAAGCAGAGATCATGGAAATCACCGACGGCCAGTGCACCGTGGTGCTCGACGGTCAATCGAATCAACAAGCTTACGCCGCAGGCACGAAATTCTCGGTTCCAGCGAAGTCCGGCTTCACCATCACGGTGTCGTCCGGCATCTGCCAATACATCTGCAGTTTCATCGGTTAAACTGCCCCACGTTTGGGCTAAGCCCAAACCCAACTAGACGCCGTGACCATGGACGACCGCTTCGGAAATCAATCTCTACCGTCCACTCCGGTCGTACGTGAAAAGCCTTGGGTGCAACTGAAAACGTTCACCTCCAAGCCCAACGTTTTTCGGTCGATGATCGGCGAAGTTTCCCCCGACGCGCGCCAAGGCGACATCGTTTCCGCCTATGATAAACAGGGGTCTTTTATCGGTTACGGGTTTTGGAATGCCGGAGCTCCCATCGCCCTGCGCATCATCAAAGCCACGCCGGGCAAACCCGACGATGCTTGGTTTGAAAGCACGCTACAAAAGGCCGTCAGCCTCCGAAAGGATATCTTAAAACTTGATGCCGACACCGACGCCTACCGCGTGGTGAATGGCGACGCCGACTTCCTCTCAGGCTTAGTCGTGGATCGCCTCGGCGATGTCCTGTCGATTGAAGTTTCTTCGCTCGGCGTGATGCGTCGCTTACCACGCTGGATTCCCATCTTGCACCAAGCGGCGGGCACGAAACGCGAAATCGTCCAAGTCGATGCTCACGTGGCACGCATTGAAGGCATCATGCCCACCGACGTTCCGAAGTCGGCCGTGCGTTTTGTAAAAATTAAAGAATTTGGCGTCACCCAAGAAGTCGACTTCGCCGAAGGCCATAAAACGGGCTTCTTCTGCGATCAGCGCGACAACCGACGCCGCTTCGCCGCCCTCTGTGCGGGCAAACGCGTTCTCGACCTCTGTTGCTACACGGGCGGCTTTTCCGTAGCCGCAAAACTCGCTGGTGCGACCGAAGTCACGGGCGTCGACCTCGACGAAAAGGCCATCGAGATGGCCAAGCGGAATATGAATTTGAATCAGACCCGCGTTGAGTTCGTACACTCCGATGCGTTTAGTTGGATTCGCCAGATGCAAAAGAATGGTAAGACCTGGGACGTCGTCCTTTGCGACCCTCCCAAGTTCGTAGATAGCCGCGACCTGGACTTAGAAACTGAAGGGCTCAAAAAATACAACGACCTCAATGTTTTAGCCCTCCAACTGGTCGCCCCCAACGGAATTTTCGTCACCTGCTCCTGCTCCGGACTCGTTTCGGCCGATGCTTTTGAAGAATTAGTCTGTAAAGCCGCCCACCGCTACCAACGCCGCCTGCAGATTTTTGACCGTACTGGCCCTGGTAGCGACCACCCCAACGTCTCTAACCACCCCGAAGGGCGCTACCTGAAGGTCCTCTGGACCCGGGTATTTTAGGCCCTAAGCCTGCCCGACCCCGCTGGTTATTAGCCAGATTGGTGGCCGACCGCTGGGCGGGTGAATAAAACCGCCCTAAACGGCGAATTTCTGCCTTTCCCTCTTGCGACAGTGGGGGGGCGTCCTACTTTTCGCTTATCTTTTCTGACCCATGGTCACGGACAACAAACCTTCCCTAGTTACCCTCACGGTTGATGGCGTAGAACACCAAGTTCCAGCGGGGGCCAACCTAGTCGATGCCCTCGGTAAAATTGGCAAGGAGGTTCCGCACTACTGCTACCACCCCAAATTGCCCGTGGCGGGTAATTGCCGGATGTGCCTCGTCGAGCTCGGTTCGCCTCTCCGCGATCGTGCCACCAACGAAGTCATTCTTGAAAACGGGAAACCCAAAATCGGCTGGCAACCCAAGCCCGCGATTGCCTGTGCGACCAATGTCACGCCCGGACTCCACGTCCGCCTGAACTCCCCGACCGTCAAGGCCTGCCGCGAAGGGGTCACGGAAATGCTCTTGCTGAACCACCCCCTTGATTGCCCGATTTGCGATCAAGCGGGTGAATGTAAACTCCAAGAATTCTCGGCGGAATACGGCCGCGGCTACTCCCGCTATGTCGACGAGAAAAATGCCAAGCCCAAGCACACGCGCCTCGGGCCTCGCGTCACCCTCGACGACGAACGTTGCATCCTCTGCTCGCGCTGCGTTCGCTTCTCGAGTGAAATCGCCAAAGACCCCGTCCTTGGCTTCGTCAATCGTGGTTCATTCAACACGTTAACTTGCTTCCCGGGTCGCGAATTAGCCAACAACTACTCGCTGAACACCGTCGACATCTGCCCAGTCGGTGCCCTCACGAGCACGGACTTCCGCTTCAAGATGCGCGTGTGGTTCTTGAAACAAACCCCCAGCATCGACACCGAATCTTCCGCGGGTGCTAACACGACGGTATGGTCGCGCGAAGGAAAAATTTACCGCATCACGCCACGTCAAAACGACGCCGTGAATGACACGTGGATGGCCGACTCGGGTCGCGAACTGTATAAGATTGTTGAAGCTCCAAACCGCGTCACCACCGCCACGGTTAAGCAAAGCCAAGTCACGCTCGATGTGGCACTCGAAGCCGCCAAACAAGCCTTACAAGGTGGTAAAGTTGCCATCGTAGGTTCGGGTCATCAATCGGTTGAAGAACAATGGCTGCTCGCACGCATCGCTCAAGCGACCGCAGCGACGACTTACGTCCCCGCCCACCTCGGCAAGGCCGACGGTTTACTCATTTCCGAAGATCGGACGCCGAATTTCCGCGGCGCCTTGGTAACCCAACTCACCACGCGTCCCGCTGATGCGAATCTCAATGCGCTCAAAGCCGACATCGATGCCGGCAAGGTGCAGACGTTGCTCATTTGCCGCGAAGACTTGGCCAACTTCGGTCTCACGCCCAGCACGCTCGCGAAAGTGCGGACGATTGTTTTAGCCACGCACCACAACACGACCACCGCAGCCGCAGAAATCGTCATCCCTGCCCTCACGGTCTTCGAACGCAGTGGCACCTTCATCAATTGCCAATTCCGCCTGCAATCTTTTGCCCAGGCCGTCCCTGGTCCCACGGGCGTCGTACCCGACACCCTGAGCTTAGGTCGCCTCGCCAACGTCGAGGTCGCCAACCTCTGGCAAGCCATCGCCACGAGCACGCCCACGCTGGCAGGCCTCAATGGTCGACTGTTGCCTGCGGAAGGCGTCCAACTCGATAGCACGCCTTGGGCTTCCTTCAGCTTCCCCGAAAGCAAACTTTTGAAATTCGCCCCCGTGGCCCGCAACTAAGTCACCATGACCTTAGAAACCCTGTTACACGACTTCGCCCTCTCGCCTGCGTGGTATTTCACCGCAGGTCGTGGCCTGCTCGTCATTATCATCCTGATGTCGATTGCCGCTTACTCCGTACTTTTAGAACGGAAAGCCTCGGCGTGGATTCAAGGACGCATCGGCCCCAACCGCACCAACCACCCTTTGATTGCGTGGATTCCAGGTATTGGAACGTTGCTCATGAAAGGTGGCTTCATCCAGCCTGCGGCGGACGGTTTGAAATTCTTATTCAAAGAAGACCCTCTGCCGGGTCACGTACGCAAAGTTTACTACATCCTCGCACCCATCATCGCACTGGCACCGGCTTTGGTCACCTTGACGATGCTCCCCTTCGGCGAGTTCTCGTATGAAGGCCAAAAGCACATCATCACCCTCTGCCCGGGTGCTGACGTCGGCGTGCTGTTCATGTTCGCGATTAGCTCGCTCGGCGTTTACGGGATCGCGATTGGTGGCTGGGCGGCGAATTCCAAATTCCCCTTCTTAGGTGCCGTCCGCGGTTCGGCTCAATTAATTTCGTATGAATTAGCGATGGGCCTTTCCGTCCTCACGGTCTTCCTCGCCACCGCCTCGCCCAATGAAAACAATCCCTTGAGCTTAGTGGCGATTGTGAACTCCCAAACCGGCGCGTGGAACATCCTCTACCATCCAGTAGCGGCGTTAATTTTCCTCATCGCCATTTTTGCCGAAACCAATCGTCACCCGTTTGACATGCCTGAATCCGAAACCGACTTAGTCGGCGGCTTCCACACGGAATACGGCGCGTTCAAATTTGGTCTCTTCTTCGTGGCTGAATACGGCCACATGATCATCGGCTCTTCGCTCTTCATCCTGATGTTCTTAGGCGGCTGGCACGTGTTACCTTGGTTGCCGACCGTGGGCTCTGGCGCGGTGGCTTCGCTGCTCGGCGTGGCCGCGTTCTTCGTTAAACTGGCCTTCTTCTTGTTCTTCTTTGTCTGGGTGCGCTGGACGATTCCACGCTTCCGTTATGACCAAGTGATGCGCATCGGCTGGCGCGTGTTGCTGCCCGTTGCCATCCTCAACCTTTTAGCATACTTCGCATGGTATGCTCTCCGCGGATAATCCTACCATGGCTATTAAAATTGTTGAACGTCGCCCTCTCTCGCTCGCTGAGCGCACTTACCTGCCTCAAATCTTAGCGGGCTTAAAGGTCACCTGGGATAACATGGTGCGTCCTCCCGTGACGCTTCAGTATCCTGACGAACGCCCCACGATTCCCCAAAACTACCGTGGCGTCCCCACGCTCGTGCGCGACCCCAATGGCCGCGAGAAATGCGTTTCGTGCCAGCTTTGCGAATTCGTTTGTCCCCCCAAAGCCATCCGCATCACCCCGGGCTCCATCCCCGAGAATGCCGAGAATGCTCACGTCGAAAAAGCGCCGCAAGAATTCGAAATTAACATGCTGCGCTGCATCTACTGTGGCCTGTGTCAGGAAGTTTGCCCCGAAGAGGCGATCTGGTTACAAACGCAGTATTCGATGACGGGCACTTCGCGTGACCAAATGGTGAACAATAAGGCACGACTTTATGAACTCGGCGGCACCTTGCCCGACTCCCACCACAAATGGGACAAGAAAAAGGCCGAAGCCGAGAAACAAGCGGGCGGCCACCATTAATGGCTACCGTCCCCCAGGACCTTCGCACGACTCCCGATTTTGGGAGTCGTTTGCTTTCTAGACCTTTCCTCTTTTGGTAGAGGTTCTTCACCACTACTACGATGGCATCCAAACTCTTCTCCCCTCTTAAACTAGGCGCCGTGACCTTACCCCACCGCGTCTTAATGGCACCGCTCACCCGTTGCCGTGCGGGAGAAGGCAATGTGCCCACCGATTTAATGGCGGAGTACTACGCTCAACGTGCGTCGGCAGGACTCATCATTTCCGAAGCCACCACGGTCTCCCGCTTTGGTCATGGCTATCCTAACACGCCTGGTATCTACACCGACGCCCAAGTCGCCGGGTGGAAGAAGGTCACGCAAGCCGTGCACGCCAAGGGTGGTCGCATCTTCTTACAGCTTTGGCACGTCGGTCGCATCTCGCACCCCACCTTCCAACCTGAAGGCGTTTTGCCCGTAGGTCCTTCTGCTATCGCCCCTAAGGGCAAGGCCTGGACCGGCAAAGCGATGGTCGACTTCGTCACCCCCCGTGCCCTCACCCGCGAAGAAATCCCCGGCGTGGTCGCCGAATACGTCCGCGGGGCTCGCCTCGCCAAGGAAGCGGGTTTTGACGGGGTCGAAATCCATAATGCCAACGGCTACCTCTTGGACCAATTCCTCCGCAGCGGCTCCAATCAGCGCACCGATGAATATGGTGGCGATCACATCAAGCGTGCCCGCCTAAGCCTCGAAGTCACCGCCGCGGTTGTCTCCGTCTGGGGCTCCGATCGCGTCGGCATCCGCCTCTCGCCCGGCGGTGTCTTCAACGACATGTACGATGAGCGTCCTTTGGAAACCTTTGGCTACCTTCTAAAAGAACTCTCCAAGTTGGAACTCGCCTACGCCCACATCACGCGGGTGACGGACCAAGACATCGCTCACGGGGCTAAAGAAGGGGTCGGCCCACGGGAACTGCGCTCCAGTTTCCCTGGCACCATCATCACCGCCGGCGGCTTCGATCGTGCCCAAGCTGAAGATGCCATCCAAGCAGGCTGGGCCGACGCCGTAGCCTTCGGGGTGCCCTTCTTGGCCAACCCAGACTTACCCTACCGCCTCGAGCACCAAGTAGCACTCAACAAGCCTCACGAAGCGACCTTCTACGCCTCAGGGGCTAAAGGCTACACGGACTACCCAACGGCTTCGTAAAGTTTTTGTGACCGAAAATGAAAGGCCGGCAGGATTCACGTCCTGTCGGCCTTCTTGTTAACTTCCCTCTTTCCACTCGCAGGCTCTGACGTTAGTCGTGGCTACAGCCGATTGAGCTATTGCTAACTAGACCATGACCGTCCCTCCCCCGCTAACCGCCAACAAAGTACAGCCCACCTACATCATCGGACATAAAAATCCAGATGCAGATGCCATCTGTTCGGCCTTAGCGTACGCCGCTTTCAAAAAAGCTTCGGGAGTCACCGACGTCATCGCCGCCCGCTGCGGTAATTCCAACGCGCGAATTGATTCCATTTTAAATCGCTTCGGCGTTTCGCTGCCTGTCTTCGTGGGTGATGTCATTCCCCGCGTCGAAGACATCATGCAAACCAACCCGTACAAAGTGGTTTGCAATGACACGTGTGCCCGTGCCTTAGAACTTTTTGATATTTACGACATCCAAGCTCTTCCGGTGGTCGACCACGACGGCCGACTCGAGGGCTACGTGTCCATCTTTGGCCTCGGTGATTACTTCATCCCTAAGCCCAAACGAGCCACGTCGATGCGCAAAGTCACGAGCTCCATTCGCGCCATCATTGGTTCGATTGGCGGGACAGACGTGATCACCTTTGATCCCGAAAATGTCGATGACCTCTACGTGCGCGTGGCGGCCATGGAATTAGAGTCTTTTGGTAAATCCGCCACGGTCGAAGGTTTACCTACTAATAAGAGCATCATCGTCGTGGGCGATCGCTCCGACGTTCATCTCCGCGCTATCGAAATGGGCGTGCGCCTCATCATCGTCACCGGTGGCCACCGCATGAAGCCCGAAGTATTAAACTTGGCTAAAGCGGCTAAGGTTTCGGTGGCTTACTCCGATACCGATAGTGCCACGACCGCTTGGGCGGTCCGTGCTTCGACGCTGATCAAAGGGTTGATTCAAAAAGATGCCCCCATTTTCCACCCGCAAGATAAACTCTCCGTGGTGCGACGCCGCATCGTGCAATCGAGCTCGCCCATCTTTCATGTCGTAGATGAAAACGGCATCCTGGTAGGCGTATTCAGTAAATCGGATATTTTAAAAACAATCCGGACGCGGCTTATCTTGGTCGACCACAATGAACTCTCTCAAGCCGTTGATGGAGCCGCTGAAGTCGAAATCACTGAAGTCGTCGACCACCACCGCCTCGGCAACCCGCACACGGCTCAGCCGATTCTCTTTTTAAACCGCCCGCTGGGTTCGACCTGCTCCATCGTGGCCGACATGTTCCGTACCGCGGGGCTTCTGCCCTCACCCCAAATTGCGGGGTTGATGATGTGCGGTATTATCTCGGACACGTTGATGCTGCAAAGCCCTACGGCGACGCAACTCGACGCCGACTTGCTAAACTGGTTAACCCGCATTGCCGACGCCGAGCCACGCGCCTTAGCGGACATGATGTTCAATGCGGGCTCCGTCCTCGCCTCGCTCACCCCGGATGAAGCCATCAAGAGCGACTGCAAGGTTTACAACGAAGGCGACCGCCGCTTCTCGGTTTCACAAGTCGAAGAATTGGGCTTCTCCAATTTCTGGAAGTCCTGCGATGCCCTCATGGAATCGCTCGAGAAATACCGCCGTGAAAATGGCCTCAACTTTGCTTGCTTGCTGGTGACCGACATCGACAGCCAAGGCTCGCTGCTGCTCGTTCAAGGCGAAAGCGACGTGATTAACTCCATCACCTACTCGCAAAAACGCCCGCCTAACATTTTCGATCTCCCTGGCATTGTAAGTCGCAAAAAACAACTCCTCCCCTACCTCACCAACTTGTGGGGAGGTGCGAACGACAATTCATGAACGCCGAACAAGCCCTTTTAGCCTTTATGGCGCGTCCGGGCTACAGCCCCATGCGCCTAGAGGTAATCGTGGCTCATATGGGAGGAAACAAAGCGGACTTAGCGCGGTTGCGCAAATCTCTGCCTCGACTGATTAAAACCGGGACGGTCGTTTTAGTTAAAGGTCACCTCTTGGCTCTACCTAAAGGACCTAAGTCTAATTCTAATTTAGTAGAAGGCACGATTCTGTTCCGCGCCAGTGGCTCGGCACGCGTGGTCTTTGAAGCCGTTCCTGGACAAAAGCCGCGCGAGCCCTTGCACATCGATTCCCAAGACACGGGCGTGGCGTTGCACGGCGATCGCGTGATGGTTAAAATCAACCCCACCCGCACGGGCCGCGATGGCGAAGACTGGGGCACCGGCAGCGTCGTCCGCGTCGTCAGCCGCGCCCTCACGCAACTCACGGGTACGCTAAAAAATACCCGCCTCACTTGGTTCGTCATTCCCGACGACCCCCGGATTTCGCGCGAAATCGTTGTGCGCGACCCTGCACGGTCAGGTTTAAAGCCCCTCCCTAAACCCGAAGACAAAGTCGTGGTTCGCTTGGACGCTTGGGAACGCCGCAACTTAAACCCCACGGGTACCATTGTCGAAGCCCTCGGACTCACCCACACGCCGATGGCCGAATACCTCGCCATCTTGCGACGGTATAACCTCAATCCCGAATTTCCACCCGCCGTGGCGGCCGAGGCCAAGGCATTTGGCACGACTGTCCACGCGAGCGATCTCCGCGGGCGAGAAGATTTCCGCAAAGTCCCCACCATCACCATCGACCCCGATGACGCTAAGGATTTCGACGACGCCCTCTCGGTTGAGCGCCTTGAAGATGGGCGACTTCGCATCGGCATCCACATCGCCGATGTCTCTTCGTATGTAAAACCCGGCTCACCGCTCGACAACGAAGCCAAGGAGCGGGGTAATTCGACCTACCTAGTGGGCACCGTGGTTCCGATGCTCCCACACGCTCTTTCAAGTGGTCTGTGCTCGTTGGTCGAAGGCGAAGATCGTTTGGTTAAATCGGTCATCTGTGAATTCACGCCTCAAGGCCGACTGCACAAAGCGACTTTTGCGAACTCAGTCATTTGCAGCCTCAAGCGCCTAACCTACAAACAGGCTTACGCTTTCCTGCAGAATCAAACCAACGAACAACTCCGGGCACTGCCTGCTCCGCCTCCACACCAAACGGGCCTGCCAGGCCGTCCGTTGTCGGAATTAAGCGACAACGAACTCGGCGTGATTCGCGGGATGTGCCAAGATTTTTGGCGGATTGCGAAAACGCTACGAGCCGACCGTTTCCGGGCAGGGTCGCTCGACCTCGACATGAAGGAAATTAAAATCTACTGCGACAAAGACGGCTGGGCCGATCGCACGGAGATTGTCCAACACGACGAGTCTCACCAATTAGTCGAAGAGTTCATGTTGCTGGCGAATGAATGCGTGGCCTCGAGCCTCGACCGTGCCAGTATTCCGCATGTCTGCCGCGTTCACGATGACCCCGACCCCGAAAAGCTAGCCGCGTTACGCGAAGAACTTGCCGAGAGCGGGTTTCAAGTCGGCGACCTCACCCATCGTTCGATGATGGTCAAACTCCTGCACGACCTGAAATCGCGCGAGGACGGTTACACCATCCGCATCCAATTACTCCGCTCGCTCAAGCAAGCCTGCTACCGCCCCTCGCCCGATGGTCACTTCGGCTTAGCGAAGAAGCACTACTCGCACTTTACCTCCCCGATTCGGCGTTATGCCGACTTAGTGGAACACCGCATCTTCGACGCGTACCTGCAAAAAACGGGCGTGCCTTCAGCTCCGAAAGAACCCGTGCGGTTCCCCGGCATGGGCGACCTCGCAAAAACGTGCGAACACATTTCAATCACCGAACGCAACAGTGCTGAAGCCGAGCGTGATTCGGTAAAAATTAAACTCCTCGAGTTGTTTGAACGGGAAATGGAACGCAAAGATAAGCGTCCCTTTGAAGCCATCATCACCGATATCAAACCCCATGGCCTTATGGTCGAGCTCACCGCTTCCAATGCCTTTGGCTTGGTACACATCTCGACCTTAACCGACGACTATTACCGCATCAATGAACGCGGCAATATGCTGCGCGGCAACCGCACCGGACGCACCTTCGTCACGGGCAGCACCATTCAAGTCGTGGTCGACCGCATTGACCGTTATAAGCGCCAAGTAGATTTCCGTTTAGCGGAAACCAACACGCCCAAAACCAAAGGCGGCAACGCCCGCTAAAGTTTAATACTGCGTGAATAAACGCCACCAGCCACGCGTGTAATCCTCGATGGCTTGGCTCACGCGAATACGTCCGGCGTCGTCATCGGTCCAAATCACCGGGATCTCGGTCACGCTGTAGCCCCGACGATAAAGCTGCTCCAACGTTTCGGCCCCATACACGAAACCTTGGCGACCCTCGCGAATCGGCAGCGTACGCCACACATCATGCCGCACGAGTTTCAACCCACACCCCGGGTCAGTCAGTCGCCCTTGGGGCAATAAACGCCAGGCACTCGATAAACCGGCGGACAAGAACGTGCGGGAAAAAGTACGCCCGATGACCTGCGAAGACGCCAACCAACGCGAGCCTGCCACCGCATCTGCCTGACCCGTTTGGATCAGTTGGTAGCCCTCGACTAAAGCCAAGGGTTCTGTCGCCATATCGATATCACAATAGGCCAACACCGTGCTCCCCGAGGGAGCCAAAGCCCAGCCCCGCGCGATACCCTGCCCCTTGTCAGGATGCTCACTGGCACGGGTATACCCGATTGTGGTGTTATGATTTTGATTATAACGCTGCAGGACTTGCAGCGTCTGATCCGTCGAGCCGTTATCGGAAATCAAAACTTGATAAGCGGTGAAAGAAGCGGCGTGGAGTTTGGCTTGTAAGTGTTGAAGTCCCGACTCCAAGCGGGCCTCCTCATTGCGCACGGGTATGACGATAAAGAGGCTCACACACCGCGCAGCTCGCGCCAGCGCTGCAAAGCCTTCTCGAGGCACTGCTCAGGCGATAAGCCATAGGCGGCGCGTAAGGTTTTAACATCGGTCGCGTGAGCGATGAATTGATCGGGCCAGCCCAAACGCAAGACCGACACCGCCCGACCCGATTCGGCCAAGGCTTCCATCACGCCCGTGCCGAAACCGCCCGTGATCACGCCATCTTCCATCGTAATGATTAACTTAGCCGTCGCCGCTTGTTGACCTAAAAGGGCGTGGTCAATCGGCTTGGCGAAACGGGCGTTTACAATCCCCACCGACACGCCCGTCGCCGCACGCAAAGCGGCGGCGAGCACTTGAGCGTCTTCTAACATCGTCCCCAAGGCCCAAATTTGAATCTCACTCCCAGGCTGCAAGACCTCTGCCTGACCAATCGTCAGCAAGGCGGGTTTTTCCTTGATTGGCTTACCCATAGCGGCACCGCGAGGGTAACGAATGAACATCGGTTTCCCCGATTGGAGAGCAGTGTGCAACATGTCCGACAACTCATCTTCGTCCTTCGGTTGCATTAAGGTAACGTTCGGCACACAGCGTAGGTAAGCGATATCAAACACCCCGTGGTGCGTTGGACCATCGCTCGGCGAAAGCCCCGCACGATCCATGCAAAAGGTCACGGGCAAATTCTGCAGGCAGACATCGTGAATCACCATGTCGTAAGCACGCTGGAGAAAAGTGGAATAAATTGCGCAAACCGGACGTAAGTCACGGGCCGCCAGCCCAGCCGCAAACAGGGCCGCATGTTCCTCGGCGATGCCGACGTCATGGTACTGCGCCGGCAAGGTTTGCTTGAGCTGATTAAGACCCGTGCCTGCAGGCATCGCGGCCGTGATGCCCACGACCTTAGCATTCGCCTTAGCCTCGCGAACCAACAGGGAACCAAATACATCCTGCCAAGCCTTGGGAGCCCCAGGCTTGCCCGAAGCCAGACTATCGCCCGTCTCGGGATCAAAGGCACCAGTACCGTGGAATTTCTCGGGATTCTTTAAAGCCGCCGCGAGACCCCGACCTTTCTCCGTGCGCACGTGCAAGAGCACGGGGCCTTTGGCGTCTCGGCAAAACGCCAAGTAGCGCTCCAAGGTCGGCAAATCATGCCCATCAATCGGGCCGATGTAACGCACGCCGTAGTGCTCAAAGAAAGACGAATTGCGCGTGTACCAATTCTTCACATGCCGCTTAAAGCTACGGCCAAAATTTAAGAACTTCGTCCCCAAGCGCGACTTGCCCAGCACGCGCTTCAAGCCCTGCTGAGAATTATTATAAGGCTGGGTAACAATCAGACGGTTTAAAATATCGGCAACGGCACCAACGTTGCGGTCAATCGACCACTCGTTGTCATTTAAAACAATCACGAGACGCTTCGTGCTATTAGCAGCATTATTCAGGGCCTCCATCGTGACCCCACACGTCAACGCGGCATCGCCAATTAAAGCGACGACATGTGCCTCTTCGCCCAAGCGATCCCGGGCATTGGCCAAACCAACGGCAGCCGACAAAGCCGTGCCCGCGTGACCGGCCCCAAAAACGTCGTGCAAACTTTCCTCACGATTTAAAAAGCCGCTTAAACCACCCGTCTGACGAATCTTATCAAAACCCTCATTCGCCCGACCGGTGAGCAATTTATGAACGTAGCCTTGGTGGGCGACGTCGAAGACAAACTTGTCGCGGGGCGTTTGAAACACGCGGTGCAGGGCAATCGTTAATTCCACGACCCCTAAGTTCGGCCCAATATGCCCGCCGTTTTTCGCCGTCACCGCCACCAACCGTTCGCGAATTTCCTGAGCCAAGGGAGCCAACTGCTCCGCGGGGAGGGCCCGTACATCGGCGGGACCTTGGATGTGAGCAAGGAGCGACATTATCCCTGGCTGTCTTCGGCACGCTTCCCTAATTGTTCGATGCGCAATTCAGCTTCTTTCAAGCTGTCTTGGCAGGCCTTCAAAAGTCGCATCCCCTCTTCATACTTGGTCACCAACTCATCGAGGGAAATCGACCCCGATTCCAACGTCTCGACGAGTTTTTGCAGCTTCGCGAGATCGGACTCAAACGAGTCCTTACCCGAGCTCGATGGACTTTTCTTTTCGGCACACATAAGGGCGAGCCCTACTCTCACAGACTTCCGCAACGTCTCAAGTGTGGATTAAGAAAAGCCACGCAAGAATCGGCCTCCAACCCTACCCAACCTCAAAATTAGAGGTATTGAGTGAGCGTGGCGACCCGGGCACCATCGAGTTGGCGCACTAAGCCCACAGCCAAGTCCACACAGGCATTTAAATCCGCCATATCTAGGACTGCATTATGCGTGTGAATATAACGAGCGGGGACGCCCAGAACAATCACGGGAATACCCTTACCGTAGGCCTGAAACGCGCGGGCATCCGTACCGCCCGTGCGGCGGACCGCTAATTGACAGGGAATGCCTAAGTCTTGGGCCACCTGCAGGGTTAAATCTACCAAGCGAGGGTTCATGATGGCAGTCGGGTCGTAGGCACGCACTTGGACGCCTCGGCCTAACACCCCCTGCGAACCGCCACCCAGGCCGGGGACGTCGTCTGCGGGAGGACCTTCGAGGACGATCACCACATCGGGCTTAGCGACTTCGGCCGCCGTGGCCGCCCCGCGACAACCCACTTCTTCCTGCACCGTCGCCACGGCCAATAAATTGCAAGGCAACGAAGCCGCCTGATCGAGTTCTTTGACGGCCAAGGAGAGCACCGTCATGCCCGCCCGATTATCGAAGGCCTTACCGGCGTACAGACCCTCTTCGGCCAAGGGCACAAACGAGGTGGCCGGGACAACGGGATCGCCGAGGCGAATCCCAAGCTCCTTGACGCGGAACGCCGAGCGAGCACCGATATCAACAAAGACGCGGTCCACACTGGCGGCTTGTTGACCTCCCTGATGCGGAGGTAAGGCCGTCACGATTCCAAGGTACTCCCGTTTTTGGAGGCGGGAAAAAATCCTCAAACGCTGCGAGGCCAAGACACCGTCGGGCCAACCGCCTAAAGCGGCTAAGCGCAAATAACCATCGGGCGTGATTTCTTGAACCAAGAAACCGACTTCATCCATGTGAGCCGTCAGCACCACCCGCGGGCCGGTCGCCCCTGCACGTGCCGCAATGACGCTCCCCAAACCATCCGTGACGCACTCCCGCCCATGGAGGTTTTTAAGAAAAATCTGACGCACGGCCGCCTCGTGCCCCGAAGCCCCATGAGCTTCAGAATATTCAGCTAATAAGGAAACCGCCGCAGACGAACGAGAAGGCATAGGGTGCTATTGAGGTTTACGCGTCAACAGCCGTGGTTTTAAACCAACCTTACCCACGGTATCGAGCACATAAACCGCCGCCCCCGTCAGGGATTGTTCGTCCGCCACAATCAACACTTCCGCGTTGGCGTCGCGTTTCGCCCGCTCGGCCATGGCTTTTTCCAAGGCAGGACGGGAGATTTCCTTTCCTTCCAAATAAAGTTTACCCTCGCGATCGACGCCAATCACCATCGCCGGACTACCATTGCCCGTCGCACCCGACTGGGCCGCGGGCGGCACAATCGACAAGGAGTTCGCTTCTTCAAACCGTCCGCACAGCAACAAGAAGAACACCAACACCACCATCACATCAATGAGGGGGATGATGTTAATCTCGTTCCGCCGCCGACGTGTGATCACTAAACTCATCGCGCTTGAGCGTCTAAAGCTTCCACCAACACATCGATTCTTGAAGAAACCATCTCGAGGCGTCGGCTCAGCCAATTCGAAGCGACTAAGGCTGGAATCGCAATGCAGAGACCGATCATCGTGGTGCTTAACGCTAGACCCACACCACGAGTTAAGGTGGCCGAATCAGGCAGACCATGTTGCGGGAATAAACTCGCCAAACCCGTCACCGTACCCAGCAAGCCCAGCAAAGGAGCGGCGGCGACGATGCTGTCCAGCAAGTGCATCCCGCGTTGCAGGCGCACCAACTCTTGACGGGCCCAGGCTTTCAGTACTTCGCCACGGTGGCCATCTTTCCAACGGAGCACTAAGCGACCCGCGACGGACTCACCTGCCTCCGCACCAACCTCGTTAGCACGCCCTTTGAGCACCGCTTGCACCACTGCGTCTGGGGCCACGCGAGCAACCCGAAACGCAAGAGCCCGCTCAATGATGAGGTAAACCGCCAACAGGGAGCAAAAGGCCAATGGCCAAATGAAAATCCCCGCGCCTTCGAGTAAAGTTTGCACACCTCTACTTTACTATCCTTTTACACTTCGCAAGTCAGAGTAAGCCGAGGCTAAAAAATTAACCTCATCTCGAACGACAGCGACATGGGCAAAAGTCCCCAAGGACGAGGTTTTGCGTCACCCTAAAAATAAAATAAAAGGGAAGCCATGCGCCGACCCCAGCAAGCAGGCTTTTCTCTGATTCTGTCTTTAATGATTATGGCAGCACTGGTGCTGCTCATCGTAACGCTGGCCTCCTTTCTCCAAATCGAAAGCCGGGTCGCAGGACTGCACACGAATCGTACCAAAGCTCGCTTAAACGCCCTGGTCGCCGGTCGACTCGCCGTGGCCCAATTGCAAACGCTCGTAGGCCATGATCAACGCGTCACGGCACGAGCAGACTTATTAGATATTCGCGCCGAGGGCACCATCCTCAACTCCTACCTGCTCAGCCAAGTCGCCACCCGCGTCTCTCCGGACAAAAAATGGTGGACGGGCGTTTGGTGCACGGGTGGAGCCGACCAAAGCAAGGTGCGCGATTGGTCGGTGAGCAATCCTGACGATCGTTTATTTTTGGGATTTTTAGTTTCGGCCGACCCCACCACGGGCTTGCCAATGAATAACCTCAGTCCCAGTCGCTTACTAAAAACCTCCGACCGACCTACAATGGAGTCCACCCTACGCTCCGTGCGGGCGGGGGCAGACCCAGGGCAACGTCTGATCACACTGCTCAGTTACGGCACCATGGCCCCCGACCCCACTCAAGACGGACAAGTTAAAATCCCTGCCCTGCCACTCAGCCTCAATAATCCGCAGACCGAAATCACCCTCGGGAGTTATGCTTGGTGGACGAGCGATGAAAGTGTGAAAGCTAAAATCAACCTTTCCGAAACCCTTTCGAATCGAGCCAAAGACTGGGACTTGGGCTACCTCTTTCAACAAGCCCGCCGCAATGGGCAAGAGACCCTTGGCGGTGCCTCTCCGGCTTGGCCTAATTTTAAACGCTGGAGCGACCAAGCCCTCGGAATGAACCGCGGGCTTGCATTGCACCAAATCGCCACCGCCCCAGAACTAAGCTGGTGGGCTAACCTTGTCAGTGGAGATATCACCGGAAATGTGAGCCAAAACGTAGCGAGCACTTTTAAGAAATACTATGGCGACATCACCCTCCAGTCCTACGGCGTGCTCTCTGATACTTATAACGGCGGACTTAAGACCGACCTTTCCCTGGCCTTTGAATTGCCGCACGAAGACTATAAATTATTAAAAGAATTTCACGATAGCCCTGGCGCTCCGGGCGATCGCAACTGGGCCAACCTAGCGAAGGATTACGGCTTCACCGCCGCCAACACGCCCTCTTATGCCGAGTGGGGTGACCCGACCAACAAACTCGGTTTCGTCTTTGAGGCCCCTATCCCAAACCTTACCAGTGGCCCTTCAGTAGTCCCCCCAGTCATCAGCGACCCCTCCCTGATCAATCAAGCGCCGCCTTACGTTAACCTCCGGGCCGGCTTTCAACGGGCTACGCAAGACTACGAAGCCGACGACTGGACCGTGCGCGGCCCCACCTGGTTACTATTTCGCAATTATTACCGACTTTATAAACGCGAACTCGAAACCATCGGAGCCCGCGGCCAACCCAAATCCTCTCCCGACGCTTGGTTTGCCCGTTGTGCCGAACCTTTCACCTACAGCTCAGGAGTCACCGGCTGGAGCGGCGAAGGCGATTCGAATGCTTCGAACTATTTAGGCGAAAAATTTAACGCCGGCATGATGCACCGCAAAGCCCGGATGAAAATTATCGGTGGCACCAACTGGGCCCGCTCCAACTTCACCACCCATCAATTTGCGCGCATTGGTTACGCCGCTAATGGCGGAAGCTACCCGCAACCCACAGCCATGAAATTAGCTCCCGTGATTTTGCGTCACACCCAACGCTGGGGCGTCATTTATAATCAAGACACGCTTGGCGTGACGTTCGACCCCCTCATCACCCTGCACAACCCTTACAATGTCGCCCTAGAGCTAACCGGTTTCGGAGCCTACTTAAACAAATACTACCCGCTAGGCCTAACCTTCGTGCGTCTCAATCCCACGACCGGAATCGAAGAACCCCTCACCCTCACAGGTCTCAATACGAATGATATCCGTTTTGATAAAGGCGTCTTTCACCCGCAAAACAACTACAGCTCACGGGCGGTGGCAATTCGTTGGGTCGCACCCCAAGGGTCTGTCTTAAGATTCGCACCCGGAGAAGTCATCGTGATCGGCTGTCAGAGTTCCACGAACAGTTCGCTCAAAAACAATTACCTTTCGATGATTCACGCCGAGCGGACCTATAATCCGGATAAAGCGCGGCACTATTACAAAATCCTCAGCGACGCTGACGCCGTTAAAACCGCCACGAAACAATACCCCTTAGTTTGTCGCCTCTACGCCAACTGGGTGCCGCAAAGCAATAACGACCCCTCGCCCGGCTACTGGGATGGGATGTTTGTGGAATATAATTTAATGCATCACCAGCGCGACAATGGTTCCACCACTTTCCCGCTGAGCAAAATGTGGGGCGGCCAAAACTACGCGGAGTGCGATGGTTCCGACGAAGGCCTGCTAAATCGCACGGGGTTCTTCACGGCGTTTTACCCCGATGCGATTTCTAGCCGTAAAATCATCGCCCAAAAAACGCTCTCGCAAACCAGCGAAACCGCCAACGACGCCAATCTCGAACGAACCTTTATTGGCGTGCTCGACCTCCGCTGGCGCTCCCCGAGCGACGCCAAACAAGTCGATGCGTGGACGGCGAATGAGGGTCGTGGCGTCGGAGGGGGCTCAGGGTCGCCGTTAGTCGCTGACCCGCGTTATGATGCCACCGATCCACGGGATTGGGACGGCGACTCCCTCCAATCCCCCCCGATGATTCTGAGCATGTACCCAGACCCAGGTGCCATCACCCCGGTCCATATGAATCAAGCCAACCAAGGTTATTACGGCGATAGCTACACTTCGGGCGTGGGACGGAACGCGGTCATTCAATTTGAAATCCCGCAACGCCCCCTCATCTCCCTGACTGCTTTAGGACACATCCCGTTCGGGCTCTACGCGACTCAGCCCGCCTACACCGTGGGTAATAGTTACGCCCACCTCGGGCTGCCTGACCTCACGAAAACACTGCACTGGCCCAACACCTGCGTCTCACCACCCGGGCAAATCAGCCAAGGCACCGCTGAATTCGGCACCGACAATGGGAACACCTCCGCGATTCGTATCGATAGTGTTTTCTTAGCCAATTTAGCCCTCTGGGATCGCTACTTCTTCTCAGGCCTCCATGTAGCGATGCCGAACACCGCCTTGCACGAACTCGAACAAGACCGATCGGTACGTTTTCCCGACCCCGCCGTGGTGAATGCGGGCCAACCATTAGCCACGCCTGGTGATGTCTGGGATAGCCTCGCCCAAGGCAACCACCCGCTCGCCAACCCACGCTTAATCTGGGGACGCTATAACTCCACTTGCACCGACGCCGAACTGCGCCGCGACTTCTACGTTGAACCAACGAGTAAACCACGGCCCAAAAACGAAAGCCCCGCCAAACCCGAACGGCTCGCCCGACAGTTTCTCTACAACGGGAGTTTTAATGTTAATTCGACGTCGAAAGAAGCGTGGCGCCTCATCCTCTCTGGCCTCCGCAACATCGATGGCACGAACGCCACTTGCTTCAGTCGCTTCAGCCTGCCCGCCGCGACGCATGAAGCCCCCATCCGTACCAACTTCTGGGGCTTAAATTATTTTAGATTAACCGATGCCGAGATTGATAAACTCGCCACTAGCATCGTGGCCGAAGTCCACCGCCGAGGCCCCTTCATGTGCGTCGCGGACTTCGTTAACCGTCGACTCACCGCGGAAGCCACTGGTCTAAAAGGACCGCTGCAAGCTGCCATCGATAACGCCGGCTTGAATGACCACCTCAGCAAGCCAGGCAAGATGCGCGATGACTTTAACACCAAAGTAACCACCGCCGGGGGCCGTTTTCCTCAAGCCAAAGCTTACGACCCAGCCGCTTACGATAAAAACAACAGTACCTCCGCCACCGGATCCTTCCCGATTCAAGCTGGCTCTAATGGCCACCTACTACAAATGGATCTTCTCAATGCCATTGGAGGGGCCTTAACCGTGCGCGGCGATACGTTCACCATCCGGGCTTACGGCGATAGCTTCACCCCCCAAGGCGAAGTAGCCGCTAAGGCTTGGGTCGAAATCACCGTACAGCGATTACCAGAGTTATTTATTCCCGATGAGCACGAACCCACCGTGGCCCTCGGAGCGCTGCCGGCTGACAGCACCATCGTGGCACCGTCGGGCGTGAATGCACCTGGCAACAACGTCGGTGGCGGGGGCGGCTTTGGTGGCTACCGCTCCCCACTCATCACGACTTATGGCACTGCCCCCATCATGGAACGTTGGGTGCGCAATACCGATGCCTTGCGACTCAATCATCTCTTCGGCCGACGTTTTAAAGTCATCAACCTTCGCTGGCTCGCGGAAAACGAACTCTAAAAGATGAAAATTCTTCTCAGCAGCTTTTTGGTAATCTTGACGAGTTTCGCCGCCGCGGCAGAACCACCACCTGAGCGAACCTGCACCCTCCATTTCACATGGTGGCTGCAACCCGATGAGCCGCGCCAACTGGCCTTTTTACAGGGCAAAGAATTAATTCGTTTCGTGCCGCTCGAAATGAACTTTGAAACGCAAAAGCATTACCGCGGAGCAGCGCTGTTAACGCTTTTACGCAAAAAAGCGGGCTTGAATTCGACCCCTCTTCTCGCCCAAGCAGGTAATCCGCCCAAGGAAAACCTCTCCGATTGGGAACCGCTAACCACCCTCACCCTGCCCGCTTCGTCCGAGGTAGGCGTGTTGCTTCTCATGACACCCCAGCATGCATGCCTCGCTCGGGTCTTTGATTATGATGTCCAAAACTTCCCTTATGGCACCCTGCGTTTAGTTAACTTAACCCCTTACCTTCTAAGCGGAAAAATCGACCAAGCGGCCTTTCGAGTCCCCTCCAAGGGGTGCGAACCGCTACCGGTAGCGTTTAAAGAACGCCAAATCAGTCATCTGGAAATCTTCGCCGACTGCCCTGATCAACCGGCCACGCCTATCGTAAGCACGAAAGTAATTGGGCAACCGCACCACCGCACCCTCGTCTTCATCCTCGAAGAGGGAGCACGAACGCTTCAAGACACCCCGACTTTCTCGAGTCGCAGCATCACCTCCATACAGCCACCAATCCCGCCTCCTAAGGCAGGACCGGACAATAAGCCGACTGGTTCGCGTTAAGGCCTTAAGCGTTGAGACCCGCGGCCGCCGCCGTGTCGATTAACCACGTCACCTTGGATGACCACTGACGCAACACTTGCCCAGGGTAGGTACGAGGGTTCCACGCCCCGTGCACGACTTGCTGTAAGGCGGCGGCTTTATTGGCACCATTCACCAAGACGACAATCTGGTCACACTGACTCAAGCCAGCTTCGGTGATGGTTAACCTCCAACCGCGTGCAGGCCACTGCGTGTGCGTGAAACGAGGTAAACCGGGTTGACCAATGAGCGGGCATTGTGGCCAAAGCGAAGCGATATGGGCATCATCGCCTAAGCCCAAGAGGCACAAGTTAAAGGTTTTCTGCGGCGAGTGCTGTTGCCAAAATTGATTATACTTTTCGGCAGCGACCTCAGGCGTTGCTTCGACGGGCCAAGGATGGCGTTGGGCTGGGGCGATACCCAAAGGATCCAACATTCCTCGGGCGGCTTGACCAAAATTCGAATCCTCGGAGGCCAGCGGCACGCAACGCTCGTCGCTCACGTGCCAAGCCAAGCGAGCGATGGCTTGGGAACTTAATGCCGACTGGGCCACCGCCCAGGTATAAAACGCTTTGGGCGTCGAACCCCCACTCAACCCGATGCTCGCCGGGCCAGCCGCAGCTAACTGATTCAAACGCTGGGCCAAGAAAGCAAAAGACTCCTCGCGCGTTTGGATGTAAACTTGCCCAGCGGGTGTGGTCAGCGGTGCGGTCATGCGTTAAGGGTTAAAAACAACGGCCCTAAAAAAGCAACCCACCAACAAAAAGGGCGTCCGTGTGGACGCCCTTTGCTTTGCTAAGTCTGACGAGCTTACTGACAAGCCTCGCAGGTGCCGCCATTCATCATGGCGTCCAGCGAACAAGCCTGTTTCTCGGCTTCCGTGTACTCCTTCTTCGGAGGCGCAACTTCCTTCGGCGCCTTGGTCGTCGCCTTTTCAATGTTCGAAGCCGCCAAGGAACGCAGGTAGTAAGTCGTCTTCAAGCCCGTCGTCCAAGCGTAACGATACATGTGCGACAACAACTTGAGTTCGGCCGATGGCAGGAAGAGGTTTACCGACTGAGCTTGGTCAATCCACTTCTGGCGACGTGCCGCGGCATCGATCAACCACTTGTAATCAATCGCAAACGCCGTGAGGTACTTCGCCTTAATTTCTTCTGGAATTTCCGGAATATTGGCGAGTTCACCGTCGAAGTATTTGAGTTGCTCCATCATAGTTTGATTCCAGAGGCCCAACTTCTTCAAGTCAGTCACGAGGTAAGAGTTCAACTGCGTGAAATCACCCGAGAGGTTGCTCTTCACGAAGAGGTTCTTGTACGTAGGCTCAATGCAAGGCGAGCTGCCCACGATGTTCGAAATCGTCGCCGTTGGCGCAATCGCTAGGACGTTGGAGTTACGCATGCCTTGCTTGGCAATCTTGGCACGCACAGGAGCCCAATCCATCCGACCGCCACGCTTTACTTCGATAGGCTCACCGCGTTCCTGCTCGAGGAGCTCAATCGTGTCTTGGGGCAAGAGACCGCGATCCCACTTCGATCCTTTATAGGTACTGTAGGCCCCGCGTTCGGCGGCTAAATCGGAGGAGGTACTGTAAGCGTAATACGCCACGGCTTCCATGATTTCGTCGTTAAACTCAACGGCGGCCTGTGAAGCGAACGATTCATTGCGACGGTAGAGGCAGTCTTGGAGACCCATCACGCCCATCCCAATCGGGCGGTGACGGAGGTTGGAAACTTCCGCCGCCTTCGTGGGGTAGAAGTTGATATCAATCACGTTATCCAAGGCGCGCACGGCGACGGTGATGGTCTCGCGTAGTAAATCATGGTTGATACTACCATCCGCATTGAGGTGCGAATCCAAGACAACCGAGCCTAAGTTACAAACAGCGGTTTCGTCGGCGCTGGTGTTCAACGTGATTTCGGTGCACAAGTTCGAAGAGTGAATCACGCCCACGTGATCTTGAGGCGAACGCAAGTTGCAAGGATCCTTAAAGGTAATCCAGGGGTGACCAGTTTCGAAAATCATCCCGAGCATCTTCTTCCACAACTCGATGGCTTCGATGACCTTGCCGCTCATCTGCTTAGCGCGAACCTTCTCTTCGTAGGCCAAGTAGCGACGCTCGAATTCCGCACCATACGTTTCATGCAAGTCAGGCACATCATTCGAGGCGAATAACGTCCAGGTACCACGCGCGATCACGCGCTTCATGAACAGGTCAGGAATCCAGTTTGCCGTGTTCATATCATGCGTACGACGACGGTCGTCGCCGGTATTCCGACGGAGCTCTAAGAAGTCTTCGATGTCATTGTGCCACGTTTCCAAGTAAGCACAGCCCGAACCACGACGCTTACCGCCTTGGTTAACGGCGACCAATTGGTCGTTGTGCAACTTGAGGAAGGGAATCACGCCTTGCGATTCGCCGTTCGTACCCTTGATGTGCGAACCCGTGCCGCGCACCGCGGTCCACGAACCACCCAAACCGCCGGCCCACTTCGAGAGGAAAGCATTTTCGGCGATACCGCGAATCATGATCGATTCAATGGTGTCATCGACCTTGTAGAGGTAGCAGGACGAGAGTTGGCTATGCAACGTGCCGGCATTGAACAAGGTCGGCGTCGAGCTGCAGAAGCGGCGCGACTTGTAGAGAGCATGCAAACGAATCACCCACTCTTCGCGGTTCTTCTCTTCGCGTAAGAAGAGACCCATCGCAACGCGCATCCAGAAGAACTGAGGCGTTTCTAAGCGACGGGCAGGCTTCACGACCTTATCCACAATCAAGTAGCGGTCGTACATGGTTTGTACGCCAAGGAATTCGAATTCTAAATCGGCAAAGGGATCTAAGACCTCGGCTAACTTATTTAAGTTATACTTCCGCAACTCGGGCGACAGGCGACCGATTTCAATCCCGCGTTCGATGTAGGAAATGAACTTGGCCCGGTGGAATTCTTGTAGCTTCGTCACGCCATCGCGCAAGATGCTCCAACCCAAGACTTCTTCGTAAATGTACGTTAAGCTAATGCGACCCGCAAACTTGGCGAAGTCAGCATCCAGTTCGACCAACGACTTGGCGTTCAACTCAATCGCCTTACGTAAATCGTCTTCCTTGATTTCGTTATCCACGCCACGGCGCAACTCCGCTTCGATTTGCTTCTTCGTCAGGCTCAACTCTAAACCCGTTGCGGCAAAATCAATGCGCTTACGCAGATCGTCGCCATTCCAAAGGAACGTGCTGTCATCGGACTTCTTGATTAAAATCATCGCCTCTTGACCATCGTCCACGAGCGCAGGCTGGCTGGCCGCCGCTTCGCGTTGGCGCTTCCGAGAATCGCGATAGAGGATGTACGATTCGGCGACTTTAAAGTGGCCTTGGCGCATCAACTCCTGCTGCACGAGGTCTTGCACTTCTTCGATGCCGATCATGTTTTGGCCCATCTCCACCACGCGCTGCGTCACGGCCAAAGCCACGCGTTCGGCCGGAGCCGAATCCATTTGCAGCGACAAGAAAGACTTGCGCACGGCGACTTCAATCTTGCTCTGAATCCAGGGCACGAGTTGGCCGTTACGGCGGATTAAACGCGTCGTGACGACTGGGGCTTCATAGTTACCCAAGCTAAACTCTTTTGCGTAAAGCAAGCTCTTGGCCACGTCGTGGCGGTTGTGCAGGACGAGCGAAGATTCAATCGCTTTGAGCAATTGGGCTTCCGTAAAACGCGTGCCGGATTGCTTGAGTTTCAGTGCCACGTCGGCGGCCACCGCCGCCACAAAACGACGGTTGGTTTCGGTGTAGATGTCAGACTCTTCGCGCGAGAGCAAAAGGTTGGTCAACGCGGAGCCAATGATTTCGGCGATCTCCGCCACTTCGGCGTCCGAGGCGTCAGGAGCACTGGTCGCACCCGTCGGCACGGTAGCACGCCAATTGAAGCTCGGCTTCGCGGTGGCGGGAGTGCGGACGGCGTTTTTGAGGGCGATGTCTTCGCGGAAAAAGGGATGTTCTGGATTCATATTAAGAGAGAGGGAGGGTGAAAATTAAGGAAGGGAGAGGTGAAAAAGGGATGCCAGAGCCGCGACGGGATAAAACCGTACGGCTCCAGCGAAGGCTTAGAGTTCGTCGTCGTTTGCCGTTTCCAGCGCGGATTTCTTTTGGTATTCCGTGACGCGACCTTCGAAGAAGTTCTGCTCTTTGGGCAGATCCATGATTTCCGAAAGCCAGGGGAAAGGATTCGTGGTCTCGGCCACGAGGGGCTCGAGTTTGCAATTCCGCAAACGACGATCGGCGATGTAATCAATGTACTGCTCGAACTCTTTCGGCGAGAGACCAAGGCTGTTGATGGGCAGGCAATCGCGGATGAATTCTTTTTCGAGTGCGACGGCCGTGGCCATGAGCTGGCGCAATTCTTGACGAAACTCTGGCGTCCAGATTTCGGGATTTTCTTTTACGAGTTCGAGCAGCAACTGACGGAAGAGCTCGATGTGGTTCGACTCGTCGCGCAAGGTGTAGCGGAACATCTGACCGATGCCGGGGAATTTATTTTGGCGGGCGAGCGACAGCACCATGCCGAAGAGGCCGTAGAACTGCGTGCCTTCCATGCACTGACCGAAGAGGAAAATATTAAACGCCAGGGCTTGCTTGTCGCTCAGCTGCGTCAGGTCGAGTTTGCGACGCAAGGCGCGCGAGTTGCTGACGACGAAGTCCGCCTTCTTTTTGATGGTGGGAATGTCTTCGAACATCGCTTCGCACTCGTGGGGGTTGATGCCCAAAGACGAGATCATGTACACGAGCGAGTCGGCGTGAATATTCTCTTCGTGGGCGTGGCGACCGAGCACTAATTTCAACTCTGGAGCGGTGACTTTTTCGCGGACGACATGGATGATATTATCGCCCACGATGCCTTCAGCAGCGGAGAAATAACCAATGGCCATCTTCACAATCCAGCGGTCGATTTCATTGAGCTGCTTGCCTTGAATGTCGCGCCATTGCTCACAATCTTTGCCCATGGGAATATCTTCTGGCTCCCAGTGGTTAGACTTCATCGTCTTGTAGAGATCATACGCCCACTGATATTTCAGAGGGAGGATGTTGAAGAACATTGAGTCGCGGCCGTTGATGACGCGCTTGTTGGCGAAAGCTTCTTCGGCTTTGGTTTTATCGAGGATAAAGGACCGGTTGCCGACGTTGATAGTGATAGTGACTGGCTCCATGGATAATTGTGGGAAAAGGTGTAATTTAGAGGCCATAAGGGGCCGCTAGAAAGGTGGTATAAGAGGTTGATACTACTAGATATAGTGTCTGCAAAACATTTTCTCCGCTACATCTAGTGTTTTTTCGTAAACCACTGTCAATTGGGGACTTGGGCAACCAACTTTATTCACAATGGGCATTTTTGACAGTTTTTTGACAAGGGTTTAGCGTTTTAAGGTACAAAAACAGTGATGACCCTAATTTTACAGGTCGCAAATGGGAGTTGTTGGTCTTGCTCACGCTATTCACCACGGCTGGGAGATTGCCCTGAGGTATAAACTTCCACAGGGTAGGCGCCATGAGCGCTGGATCGTCGCAACCCCCTTCCCTCCTCCACACCTGGCAAAAGAAATTGAATCATTGCTGGACGCCGGAAGCACTCTCGCAACGCGGTTGGCGCGGACGCTTAAAAGCTTTTTGGCGCATCGCAGCGACCACGTGGTATGGCATCTGGGATAATCGTCTTTCGCAGCAAGCCGCGGCGCTCACTTACTACTCCTTGATGTCGATTGGCCCGATCCTCGGTCTCGCCCTCACGATTTCAGGATTTATTTTATCGCAAGCGAAAGACCCGAGCAAAAATCCCATTAAGTCGGTCATCGTGAAAGCACTCGATTGGGCCGCGACTCCGATGGCCGATGCAGCGAACAAAGCACCCGCGGCGGGGAAAACTTTATACGAACTCAATCACGAGTTAGATGCGATGGTCGACCAACTCGTTTCGAGTGCCGCCAGCAGTCAAGCCGGGGTGATTGGCTTAGTGATTATTTTATTTTTAGCGGTGACCATGTTAGGTCGCGTAGAAGATGCGTTGAATGGGATTTGGGGCGTAAAACAAGGGCGAAGTTGGCGTGATCGTTTTGCCAACTACCTCTTGTTCCTCATTTTATTTTTCCTCATCGGCGCCACGATGGT
>Ga0214170_1000084_pt1:0-2500 | contig 39197 bp, 23 predicted proteins | sample TroBogEpilimnion_2_FD_153008 | JGI IMG/M metagenome (GOLD analysis project Ga0214170, IMG submission 153008) | Freshwater microbial communities from Trout Bog Lake, WI - 27JUN2007 epilimnion | ecosystem: Environmental > Aquatic > Freshwater > Lake > Epilimnion/Euphotic zone | place: Trout... | reverse complement strand
ACAACGGCTCGCGCCATCCTCGAGCTGTGCACGAGCGAGGCTAAGTGACTTAAGCGTGCCCCGGGGTACGAGGATAAGCCAAGACGTCGCGGATATTGCCTTCGCCCGTCACAAACATCAGCAAACGTTCAAAGCCTAAACCAAAGCCGGCATGGGGCACGGTGCCGTAACGGCGTAAATCCGTATACCAACGATAAGCTTCTAAATCTAAACCTTGCGCGGTCATCGCCGCCACGAGTCGGTCCAAACGTTCTTCGCGCTGACTGCCGCCCACAATTTCCCCAACGCCAGGGACCAAGACATCCATGGCCGCCACGGTGCGTCCGTCATCATTCTGCCGCATGTAAAAGGGCTTCGCCGCACGAGGATAATCATGCACCGTGACGGGCGACTTAAAATGCTCCTCGGTGAGGAAGCGTTCATGCTCCGATTGTAAATTCTCGCCCCACACCACGGGGTACGTAAACGCCCGACCACTCTTAAGTAAGATCTCGACGGCGTCGGTGTAAGAAACGCGGGCAAAGGGGCGCTCCACGACGAGCTGCAATCGCTGCAAGAGCGTCTTGTCGACATAGGCATTAAAGAACTCCAACTCTTCGCTACATTGCTCCAAGGCCGATTTTACAAGGGTTTTAACGAGGTCTTCAGCACATTGCATATCGCCCGCTAAATCACAAAAGGCCATCTCAGGCTCAATCATCCAAAACTCACTGGCGTGGCGACTGGTCTGCGAATTCTCTGCCCGGAAAGTAGGGCCAAAGGTATAAATGTCGCCCAAAGCACACGCAAGGGTCTCACCTTCCAATTGCCCCGAGACCGTTAAATACGACTGCCGGGCAAAAAAATCTGCCGACCAATCGACTTTGCCATCGGGTAATTTAGCAGGGGCCAAGGGATCCAACGTGGTGACGCGAAACAATTCCCCGGCACCTTCACAATCACTGGCGGTGATAATCGGGGTGTGAACATAGGCAAAACCGCGCTGCTGGAAAAATTGGTGCACCGCCATGGCCATGCGACTGCGAACCCGCATCATCGAACCGAGTCGATTCGTTCGCGCCCGCAAATGCGGGATGGTGCGCAAGAACTCCACCGTATGCCCTTTCTTCTGTAACGGGAACGTTTCATCCGCTCGGCCTAATAACTGAAAGGAGGTCGCCTTGAGCTCCCACTTCTGCCCCTTGGCAGGTGAAGCCATTAAATCACCCTGACAAAGCACCGAAGCCCCCGTCAAAGTATCCGCCAACGCTTCCGCCCCAGGCACGGTGTGATCGACCACGATTTGGAGGTTTTTGAAACCGGAGCCGTCATTGACCTCTACAAAAGAAAAACCTTTCGCATCGCGCCGCGTTCGCACCCAACCCGCAATGGTAATGCCCGCAAGGGGCTGCTCGGCCGTGAGCGCTTGTCGGACCTTGATACGCATACGATAATTTGCACCAGACTCAGGCGTAAAACAAGCGAGAGATTTCCTTTCCGCCGACTCCACGCTTTTTTCGACTCAGGCTGGACAACTCGCACCCTTTTAACACGCTCCTTGGACTCACTTCTATGAACGCCCTCGAGCAACTTCGCCAACACACTAAAGTAGTCGCCGACACCGGTGACTTCGCCGCCATGAAGGCTTTCAAGCCTCTCGATGCGACCACGAACCCCAGCCTGATCTTAAAGGCGGTGCAAATGCCCGAGTACCAAGCCCTGCTCCAAAAGGCCGCCCAAGATAATAAAAATAAAGGCGTCGATGCCGCCGTGAGCGCCCTCTTGATCTCTTTTGGTACCGAAATTCTCAAAATCGTCCCCGGTCGCGTTTCGACCGAAGTCGATGCCCGTTTGTCCTTCGATACGAAGGCCACCATCGCCAAAGCCCATGAGTTGATCGCTCTCTATAAGGCCGCTGGCATCCCACAGGAGCGCATCCTCATCAAGATTGCCTCGACTTGGGAAGGCATCCAAGCCGCCCGCGAACTGGAAGCCTCGGGCATCCGCTGCAACCTGACCCTGCTCTTCTCCTTCGCCCAAGCGGTGGCTTGTGCCGATGCCAAGGTACAACTGATCTCGCCCTTCGTGGGCCGCATCTACGATTGGCATAAGAAATCCCAAGGCGCGAACTGGAATGAAGCCGCTTCCTCGGGCTCCAATGACCCCGGCGTGCAATCCGTCCGCCGCATCTTTGCCTACTATAAGCGCAATGGTATCAAGACCGAGGTCATGGGTGCGTCCTTCCGCAACATCGGCCAAATCAAGGCCCTCTGCGGTTCCGACCTCCTCACGATTGCGCCTAACTTGCTCGACGAGCTTTCTAAAGACACCTCCGCAGTGCCCAAAATGCTCGATGCCGACAAGGCCAAGACCGAAGGCGAAACGCTCAAGGCTTGGGGCGAAAAAGAATTCCGCTGGCACCACAACGAAGACGCGATGGCCACGGAAAAGACCGCCGAAGGCATCCGCCTCTTCGCCATCGATGGCAAGAAGCTGGATGACATGGTGGCCAAAGCCATCG
>Ga0214170_1000083_pt1 | contig 39823 bp, 28 predicted proteins | sample TroBogEpilimnion_2_FD_153008 | JGI IMG/M metagenome (GOLD analysis project Ga0214170, IMG submission 153008) | Freshwater microbial communities from Trout Bog Lake, WI - 27JUN2007 epilimnion | ecosystem: Environmental > Aquatic > Freshwater > Lake > Epilimnion/Euphotic zone | place: Trout Bog... | reverse complement strand
ATATCTACATCCCAAAACGACTTCGTCGCCGCCGGCGTCGTGGCCAAGGACTGAATGCCCTGCGCCTTCATCCAAGCGACGACTTCGGCAGACGTGCCCACAGCCACCGGCATAGAAAAGAGTGCGCCTTGAGATGAGCGCACGACGTTGGGATTAAAAATATCGGTAATGGGGTCGCAGATGATCAAAGCATCGCACCCAGCGGAATCCGCCGTGCGCAACAAAGCCCCTAAGTTGCCGGGTTTCTCCACGGATTCAGCGACCAATAACAAGGGCGCCGCGGTGAGTTTTAAATCCGTCAAAGCCCGTTGCCAAATCTTGGCGACTCCTAGCAGCCCGTCTGGACCTTCGCGGCCACTGACTTTTTCAAACGCGGCTTCACCCAACTCGCAACAGGCAATGCCCGCTAAACGGGAACGAGTGACTAATTCCGCCGCTTCGGAGCCACGAAACATCGCGGGACAAAAATAGACCTCGGTCACGGCGACTTGGCGCTCCAAAGCACGCGATAACTCGCGCAAGCCTTCGACTAAGAACAAGCCCCGGGCCTCGCGCTCCGCACGATCACGCAGACGTGCCAAAGCTTGCACGCGGGGATTTTGTCGACTCTGGATAACCTCTTCAGCCACGCCCTCAGTGAGTAGAAAGTAACGCCGGGAGCAAGGAAAGCCGTCCGCCGATAAATCTCGACCTTCTGGCCGAGAGCAGGACTTTGAGTGCATGTCCGATTTCGAGCCACCACGTTCTAACCCTCCTAAATTCCGCGAGGGTCCGTTTACCTACCACCAGGAAGTGGAAATGGAAATCGCCACGGTGACGAACTTGGGCGAGGGCCTGGGCCGCGTGAATGGTTGGGTAATCTTTGTGAGCGGGGCCTTGCCAGGCGAAAAAATCATCGCCCGGATTTGGCATAACTCGGCTAATTTTTCCCGCGGCGACTTAGTCCGCGTACTCATGCCATCGCCCCACCGCGTCACCCCGCGTTGCGACCTTTTTGGCGAATGCGGTGGTTGCCAATACCAGAACTTGGCTTACCCCCAGCAACTGATTTGGAAAACTAAACAGGTTTCCGAGGTTTTCACGCGCATCGGCGGACTGACCTTGGAAGTCGAACCGTGCCACCCTTCGCCGAAACAATACGGCTACCGGTCTAAAATCACGCCCCACTTCATGACGCCACGTCGGGCTGATTTCCCCATCGGCTTCTTGGCCGCAGGCACGGCTCGCCGCGTGATCGACGTGCCTAAATGCCCCTTGGCCACGGAAGCGATTAATTCCGCTTACGCCAAAGCCCGTACCGAGATTCGTCGTCATGCACACCAATACGACCGGGGGGCGACGTTGCTCTTCCGCGATTGCGAAGAGGGCGTGGTCACCAACCCCCGCGAAGTGGTGACGGAAAAAGTCGGCCCGATTCAATTAAAGTTCCTCGCCGGCGAATTCTTCCAAAACAACCCCTCCGTCCTCGAGCAGTTCGTTTCCTATGCCATTGAATTAGCCCGTAAATCGGGGGCGAAACACTTAGTCGACACGTATTGTGGCTCTGGTCTGTTCGCCCTGTCGGGAGCTCGACTCTTCGAATCTGTCCACGGCGTAGAAGTCAGCGCCGAAGCCGCCCGTAAAGCCGCCGAGAATGCGACGCTGAATCGTTTGCTGAATTGCCGCTTCATCGCGGGCGAAGCGGAATCGATCTTTGATAACCTGCCCGTCAAAGGCTCGGAGTCGGCCGTGATTGTCGACCCCCCACGCAAAGGTTGCGACGAGGCTTTCTTAACGCAGCTACATGCCTTCGGCCCGCGCCGCATCGTGTACGTGAGCTGTGCCCCCGATACCCAAGCCCGCGATTTAAAGTTCCTGTGTGGCTTAGGCTGGAAAGTGATTTCGGCCCGGCCGTTCGACCTCTTCCCGCAGACGCGACACGTGGAGTGCATCGCGGCTCTCGAGCGGGCCTAAAAAAAAGGGGCACCACGGTGCCCCTTTTTAGTGAATCAGGTTAAGAACGTTTACTCTGCTGCCTGAGGCTTAGCATCGCCGTCGTCTTCATCTTCGGCGCGCTCGACCTTAGAGATGCCCAACAAGGCTTCATCGTCCTTCAAGCGCATCACGCGCACACCCTTGGTATTACGGCCTACCGTACAACGGATGTCCGAAACCTTGGTGCGGATCGACTGACCACCCTTCGTGAGCAACATGACTTCGTCGTCTTCGTGGACGCTCAAAGCACCCGCGACGCCAACGGCCGTAGCAATTGCAATCACGCCCTTACCACCACGCGATTGTTTACGATAAACGGCTTCCTTGGTTTCGGGATCATCAAATGGCGTCCGCTTCCCAATCCCGTCAATCCCCACCACGAGCAACGTGCAAGCAGGGTCGACAATTTCCATGGCGCGCACTTGGTCGCCCTTCTCTAGGCTCATCCCAATGACGCCCGTGGTGTCTCGGCCAGTCGGACGGACATCGGATTCGTGGAAGCGAATCGACATGCCGGACTGCGAAATCATCACGACTTCATTGTCACCGTTGGTAAGCTTCACCGCAATGAGTTGGTCGCCGTGTTCAATGTTCACGCCGATGATGCCACCCTTGCGGTAATTGGCATACTTCGAGATTTCCGTCTTCTTAATCGTGCCGTTAGCAGTGCACATCATCAGGAATTTACCTTCTTCAAACTCCTGCACGCACACCATGGCCGCCAATTTCTCGTCTTGTTGTAAGTCCAACAGACGGGCAATCGACTTACCACGCGAGGCGCGTTGGGCTTCTTCGATTTCGTAAACCTTCTCCACGTAGACGCGACCGTTGTTCATGAAGAACAAGATGTGGTCGTGCGTGTTGGCGGTGAAGAGGTGCTCGATAAAGTCGGCATCTTCTTCCGTCGGTACCTTCGTCAAAGTCGCCCCCTTCGTGCCCTTACCGCCACGCTTCTGCAAGCGATACTGCGCTACCGGCGTGCGCTTGATGAAGCCAGCGTGCGAAACGGTGACCACGCAACCTTCGTTGGCGACGATGTCTTCCATCGAGAGATCGCCTTCTTGGGCCGTGACCTTGGTCTTGCGAGGGCCAATGTGCTTCTTCGCCGCTTCGCGCAATTCCTTCTTAATCAAGGTTAAGAGCTTGGATTCGCTGCTCAGAATGCCGCGGAGTTCTTCCACTAGCGCCATGAGTTCACGGTATTCGGCTTCAATCTTATCCCGCTCTAAACCGGTGAGCTGATAAAGGCGGAGGTCTAAGATGGCGACGGCTTGGCGTTCGCTGAGACCATACTTTTCCATGAGCTTCACGCGGGCTTCGTCGCGGTTGGCAGCGGCCCGAATGATTTTCACGAAGTCATCGAGGTTGCGCAGGGCAATCTTGAAGCCTTCTAAAATATGGGCGCGGTCTTCGGCTTTACGTAAACGGAAACGAGTCCGGCGCGTCACGACATCCCGACGGTGCTCGACGAAACACTCGAGCAACTCGCGGATGTTCATCTGCTTCGGACGGCGCTTATCGAGTGCCAAGAGGATCACGCCGAAGGAATTCTCAAAGTTCGTTAACTTGTATAACTTATTGATAACGACCTTCGGGTTCTCATTGCGCTTCAACTCAATGACCACGCGCGTGTTTTCGTCCGACTCATCGCGCAAATCCGAAACTTCATCCAAGACCTTCTCGGCACAAAGATCGGCAATGTGCTTCACGAGGGCGGAACGGTTCACGTTGTAAGGCAGCTCAGTTAAGACGACCTGCTCTTTACCATTCTTGAGTTCTTCGGTGTGAGCCACGCCACGCACGCGAACGATCCCGCGACCGGTGCGGAGGTATTGCTTAATGCCTTCCTTGCCGTTGATCACGCCTCCCGTGGGGAAGTCGGGACCAACGATGATTTTCTCGAGGTCTTCAACCGTGGCACTGGGCTTATCAATGATGAAGCAGGTGGCCTCCACGAGTTCTTGGAGGTTGTGCGGCGGGATATTGGTGGTCATGCCAACCGCAATCCCCGTCGAGCCGTTCATCAATAAGTGCGGCAAACCGCAGGGCAAAACCGTAGGCTCGGTGGTCGACTCTTTATAGTTCGGCACGAAGTCGACGGTTTCTTCATCAATATCGGAGAGGAGTTCCGCCGAGACTTCCGTCAAGCGACACTCGGTGTAACGGTAAGCTGCGGGTGGGTCGCCATCGACGGAACCGAAGTTGCCTTGGGGTTCGATGAGTTGATAACGCATGACCCAGTTTTGGGCCAAGCGCACCAAGGTGTCGTACACCGAACTATCACCGTGGGGGTGATAATTCTTGAGCACTTCACCGACGACACCGGCGCACTTATCAAAGGGGCGATTGTGCACCAGGCCTTCACGCATCATGGCGTAAAGGATGCGGCGTTGCACGGGCTTCAGGCCATCGCGGGCATCAGGCAAAGCACGGGAGACAATCACCGACATCGAATAATCGATGTAAGCGGTCTGCATGATTTCCGTGATGTTCGCCGCGGTCAGTTTTTCTTTATCAGAATACATGGAAATTAAAGTCAGGGGTTAGATATCGAGGTTCGAGGTGTTGAGCGCGTTGTCTTCGATGAACGCCCGGCGCGAAGGTACATCCTCACCCATCAACATGGCAAAGACGCGGTTGGCTTCGGCGGCGTCGCTGATGTCGACTTTCAAGAAGCGGCGCTTGGCGGGATCCATGGTGGTCTCAAACAATTGCTTGGGATTCATTTCACCTAAGCCTTTATAGCGCTGAATCTGCAGGCCTTTGCGCCCGAACTGACGAATCTGACCAATCAATTCAAGGATGGAGCCCAGCGGAATAGGCTCGGGCTTTTTGACGATCTTCTTGGCGGGCTTGTCGGCGCCTTTCTCGGCCCCTTCCGCCTCGGCGGCTTCTTCGTTGGTCGAGCCGTCGATTAAATGGTAACGAGCCTCCTCGTCGGCGGTGAATTGCTTCACATCCATGCCTTGGTTTTCCAGGTCCTTTAAGACCTTGGTGATGGCTTCGTTTTCAAAGACTTCGATGAGGTTGATACGCTCTTGGACGACGGTGCCGTCCTTCAACTTCTTCTCGCGATCAATCTTGTCGGCCAAGAAGTCTTCCACGCCGGCCTTACGCAGGAAGGCCTGCTTGGCATCGGCATCTTGGAGGAACTCGTAAGTTTCTTCGTTCCCAAGACGGGTGCGCACGATGAAACGCGGCAAGGTGTGCGTCTTGTGGTCTTGCTGATCGAGGTATTGACCGAGTTGGCAACCGGTCCGACCAATCGCGGCACCGAGGGATTCCAAGCGCGCGAGGGATTCGACAATCTTATCGAGCTTTTGCCCGGGGAAGACGTGCTTGTCGCGTAAGCGGAGTAAATTCACATCCTCCGAACCTAATTCTAAAAGGATGCGGTTTAACTCGGCGTCGTTGTCGACGTATTGCTCGCGCTTCTTGCGCTTGATGCGGTACAGCGGAGGCTGAGCGATGTAAACGTAGCCCGCTTCAATCAGCCCAGGCATCTGACGATACAAGAAGGTTAATAACAGGGTGCGGATGTGCGAGCCGTCGACGTCGGCATCCGTCATGATTACCAACTTGTGGTAACGACACTTGGTGATGTCAAAGGCGCCATCGCCTTCATGCTTACCGATACCCGTACCACACGCGGTGATGATGGTGCGGATTTCTTCGTTGGAGAGAATCTTATCAATGCGGGCCTTCTCGACGTTCAAGATCTTACCCTTAATCGGCAAGATTGCTTGGTAGCGACGATCGCGACCTTGCTTGGCGGAACCACCGGCCGAGTCACCTTCCACGATGTAAAGTTCGCACACCGAAGGATCGCTTTCCGAGCAGTCCGCCAATTTACCAGGCAAGCCACCCGAAGACATCGCCGACTTACGCACGGTCTCCCGCGCCTTACGCGCAGCCTCACGAGCCCGGGCCGCATTTAAACACTTATCGACAATGCGACGACCGGTCTTGGGGTCGCGTTCTAAATAATATTTCAGCTGCTCCCCGACCACAGAAGTAACAATGCCTTCTACTTCAGGATTCGTGAGGCGCGTCTTATTCTGCGATTGGAATTTAGGGTCAGGGTGCTTCACCGAAATCACCGCCACCAAACCTTCGCGCATGTCATCGCCGTTCAACTTGGCATCTTTTTCCTTAATGAGGTTGTTCGACTTGGCGTAGTGATTGATCACGCGTGTCAAGGCCGAGCGGAAGCCCGATAAGTGCGTCCCGCCTTCAGGCTGGTTAATTAAATTCGCATACGAAAACACCATTTCGTCGTAGCGGTCGTTGTATTGCAACGCGACGTCGAGCGTCATGCGACGCTGCCCAGGCTTGGGTTTTTCACCTTCCGCCATCACGCGCGGATTTTCTAAATCGGTGAAATCAACTTCGGCCGACATGAGAATCGGCTTATCAAATAAGGTTTCTTCGTTGGCGTTGAGGAACGCCACATACTCGGCAATCCCCTCCTTGAATTCAAAACGATCGGCGCGATTCGAGCGATTGTCTTTCATCTCAACCACGATGCCCGGCACCAAGAACGCCAGCTCGCGCATGCGGCGCAGTAAGGTGTCGTACTTGAATTCCTGCGTCGCCAAAAAGATTTCGGGGTCAGGGTGGAACGTGATCTTCGTTCCGGTGCGACGGGTCTTACCAATCACCTTGATAGATTGCGTCACTTCCCCGCGCGAGAATTTCATCTGGTGCACTTCGCCATCGCGGCTGACTTCGGCGATGAAGTTATCGGAGAGGGCATTCACGCACTTGGCACCGACGCCGTTCAAACCGCCCGAAACTTGGTAAGCCCCTTTATCAAACTTACCACCGGCGTGTAAATTCGTGAGCACCAACTCCAAGGTCGGAATTTTTTCTTCAGGGTGCATCGCCACGGGAATACCGCGGCCATCATCCTCGACGGACAACGATCCGTCGGTGTGGATTTCAACTTTGATGTGCTTACAAAAACCGGCCAACGCTTCGTCGATCGAGTTGTCGACAATTTCGTAAACGCAGTGGTGCAACCCCGTCTCATTGGTATCGCCAATGTACATACCAGGTCGCTCGCGCACGGCCTTCAGCCCCTTCAGCCGCTTAATATCGCCCGCGTCATAGGACGCTTTGCCAGCATGTTTTCCGCGTGATTTTTCCTCAGATTCTTCGCTCATATTCAGGGTATAAAAATAGGTATTTTCTCCCGAAAAAGGGAGTGCTCAAAATGCTGTTTTTAACACCCCGTTGTGCAATCGGAAAAGGGCCCTTCGTGAATGTTTTTTTCGCCCCAGAAATATCTCCCTATCAACCCCTTACAAAATCTAATAGGGGGTGTTAGAAACCGTTGTTCACAGGTTATCCACAGGCAAAAATACAGCCCGCCCCAACCCCTAGGAATGTCCCGGCTTATCGAGGGCCAAAAAATTCGGCAATGGGCTCTAGCGCCGCCTCTTGGGCATCCTCTAGGACATAATGCCCAGCCTTCGGGAAAAGGAGCTGCTGGGCCTCAGGAAACCGCACGGCAAAGGCATCCAAGAATGACTGGTTAAAGCAGAAGTCCTTCAAACCCCAGCAAATCAAAATGGGCTTACCTCGCAAAGTCGCCAAACGGTCATCGACCGCCTGCAACACCGGCCGCGTGGGGTGATCGAGCTCCATCGGGATATCGGCCACAAAGTCAGCAATGGCCTTTCGCTCCCGACGGGTGGCGTAAACCTCCAGAAAACCTCGCTTCACAGCAGGTGATAAGGGTTGCTCCACCGCCATCCACGTCGCGGGCCAGGCAAAAGCATTAAACTGTTCGACGAGAAAACGGCCTAAATACGGCACGCGACAGAGAGCGATGCGCCCAGGGATCTCTTCGGAGAGAAACGCCCCAGTATTCGTAATCAGAATCTTGCCGACTTGATGGGGGCGACGTCCGGCGACGCCCAACCCAATTGCACCACCCCAATCATGGACGCCTAAATCGAAGGAGGTGATTTGGAGATGATCCAAGAGGGCCTCGATGTCGGCCATGCGGTCGGCGAGGCGTAAGAATTGCGGCACCCGCTCCGACCGGCCCATGCCGACGTGGTCAGGAGCAATCACCCGACGTCCCTGGCGCCCTAATTTCAGGATTAAATCGCGCCACAAGAACGACCAACTGGGATTGCCGTGCAACAAGAGCACGGGGCGTCCATCTTTGGGTCCATGGTCGAGGTAGTTCATTCGACCTGATGGAGCCTTAAAGCTCTGATAATCAGTGCGATAGAGGTTTAGGACCTCTTCTGGAAGTTGGTCTTGGCTCATCCGATGCATTCAGCCGCCAGCATCAAGCTCGCTAAGCCGCTCCCAATCCCCAGCAGGGCCACTTGGTCGCCCGGCTTCACGCGCCCCTCTTGTCGCGCCAACGCCAAGGTGGCAGGCAACGAAACGGAGCCGACATTACCGAGGCGATCAAAGGTCTGATAATCCTTCACAGGGTCTAAACCGAGTTTTTCGAAAAGCATCAAAGAGTGACGTCGCCCGACTTGGTGCGTGATAACGCGCTGAGGCGTGGCTTCGGTCCAACCGGTCGTGGTCTTAAAGCGACCCCAACAACGCTGCGCTAAGCCGACCCCGGCATGCAACAGGGCTTCGGAATCGGTCCGCATCTCCAACGCTTCCGAGGCGGTATCCCCTTCGCAAAGTTGATTCGCCGACGAATCGGTTTCGGCCGCCCCACCTAAGAGCCTAAAGGTGGGCGTGCGCACTAAATCATCGCGGGCAATCACGGCCGCCGCCGCCCCAGCTCCAATCGTCAAATTCGCAAAGTAAGGTTTAATGCCGTCACGCGTGAGGGCTAAGTTCTCATTTAAAAGTTTAATAGTGTTCTCCACCAAAGGGCGGCCGTCTTCGCCCGAACACACCAAGGCACGGCGGATTTGCCCCGACTCCACCATGCCAGCGGCCAAAGCGGTGGCATTGAGAAATCCTAAGCAGGCATTGGAGACGTCGAGGATTTGGGCCTGCGGACCAAGCCCGAGCAAGCCATGCACATACGCGGCAGTCGAGGGTTCTAAACGATCCCGACACACGGAGGAGTGAATCAGTAAATCAATGTCGGCAGGACCCACTCCAGCTTCCGCCATCGCCTTGCGCCCTGCAGTCGCCGAAGCCCAAGAGGGTCGCACGGCTTGCGGCCAAAAGCGCCGCTCGCGAATCCCAGTCATCAATTCCAAGCGACCTTCCGGTAAACGGAGTCGGGTGTAGAGCGGCTCCAACTTTTTTTCTAAATCAGCCGATGACCAAACTTCCGGAGGAAGCTCTGCCACGAGGCCAGTTAAAACAGTGCGACGGAATTGCACGGTGAAATCAGGAAAGACGGTTAGAGGCTTTGACCAATGCTTCGTCGAAGAAATTCCACCCCATACCCGCATCGACCACAATGCCTTGACCGTTAATCCCACTCGAACGCGGCGAGAGCAAGTACACGGCCACATCCGCCACTTCCTGCGTCTTCAACGCCTGCTTTCGGAAGGTCATCTTTTCCGCATGCAAGTAATTATCCAAATACCCCGGGATCCCCGCACTGGCACTGGTCTTCAACGGACCTGCATTGACGGAGTTAAAACGCACTTTGGTGTCGTGCGAAAACGACTTGGCTAAGAAGCGGCTGGCCGATTCCAACGCGGCTTTAATCGGCGACATGTAACCGTAATTGGAAGCGGTGACTTGCGAGGAAATGCCAATCGAAACAAAGGCAGCATCGACGCGTAAATAGGGCTTTAACTCGCGCGCCAACTCGACGAGTGAAAAAGCCGAAATGGTCGTGGCCTGTAAAAAGTCGGCCCGCTGCGTTTGGTGAAAAGGCTGCATGCCTTGCGAAAAATTCGCAAAGGCCACGCTGTGCAAGACACCATCCAGCGGCCCATGCTCCTGCCCTACTTTGGCAGCCAAGGCCTTGATGTCCGACTCCTGTTCGAAGTCACAAATGTAAACCGCTTTGCCCGCTAAAAGGGTCTTGAGCGACTCCAGACGCGTGGCCGAGCGCACGGAATAAACCACCTTGGCCCCTTCAGCTTCAAGGGTCTGAGCGACGTGCCAAGCGACGGACTTTTTGTTGGCGACGCCGAGGACGAGAAAGGTTTTTCCAGTTAAACCAAGGAAGGACATAATCAACTCAGTTGGTCTACGAGGGCCAAGGTAAAGCGCAAGGTTAAGACCGCTTTACCCTCCCGACGCACGGTGCCGGTGAGAAAGTGAAAATGTTGTAACGTCTCCAAGTACTTCACTTCGATGGAAACGGTATCGCCCGGTCGCACGGCGCCTTTAAATTTAGCTTCTTCAATCCGACAGAGCGCTGGCGTCTTGCCTTCTAAATTCACCCCTTCGTTGGTCATTTTCTTAACGAGGTAAACGGCTCCAGCTTGGAACACGGACTCGCAGAGTAAGACGCCCGGGGTAATCGGATTGCCCGGATAGTGCCCGGCATAAAAAGGCTCGTCGGCCCGGAAGGTGCGCGTGCATGTCGCCCCATCAGGTCGCACTTCATCAATGCGATCCAAGAACAGGAACGGCGGGCGGTGGGGGATGGTGGCAAGCACTTCCGGGAGCATGCCTTATTTTTGGCCCGAGAAAGCCTCGCTAGCGATAGCAAACACATCGACTCGCGTTTGCTTTTTGTCCACTTTGCCCCAAGTTCAAAACCATGAAACCCCTCCTCTCCACCATGCTCCTCGCCCTCATCCCCTTCTTCGGTTCAGCCGCCGAAAAATTAGCCGTTGGCGACGCCATCCCGGCCGTGACCTGCAATGACCAAGACGGCAAACCCGTCGACCTCGCCAAAGAAGGCGCCAAGGGTCTCTTGCTCGTTTACTTCTACCCTAAGGCTAAGACGGGTGGTTGCACGAAGCAGGGCTGTTCCTTGCGCGATCACTGGGCCGAATTACAAAAAGCCGGCGTGCAAGTGATTGGCGTGAGCACCGACGACGAGAAGCTCCAAAAGGAATTTAAAGAAGAACAAAAATTCCCCTTCCGCTTACTCGCCGACAAAGACAAGAAAGCCGTGACGGAAGCTTTCGGGATGAAGAATATGGTGGGCATGGCCAGCCGCAGCGCCTTCCTCTTCAAGGACGGCAAGTGCATCATGGCTGACTACAAGGGCCACACGACCGACCAAGCGGAGCAGGTCTTAAACTTCTTACAAAGCCACGGTAAGTAAGCCCGGCGCCACAGGCGCTATAGGTAATAAAAAAGGCCGATTCATCGGCCTTTTTCTTTGGTCTGATAACCGAACTCAGTGGCCCTTGATGGGGAACAAGTCGGTGACGCTGCTGTTGCCGTGAATGCGGCGCATGGCGTCGGCTAACAACGGGGCAATCGATAAGACCGTGATGGGCAAGCCGCGCGTTTCAATGGGCACCGAGTTCGTGGTAATGACTTCGTCAATCGAACCATTACCCAAACGCTCGTACGCAATTTCTTGGATCATGCAGTGCGAGACCAGCGCCCGGACGGTGCGAGCCCCGTTCTTCTTCAAGAGCGAAGCGGCCGCCACCAACGTACCGGCAGTCTCGGTCATATCGTCGACTAAAATAATATCCCGTCCTTCGACTTCACCGACCAAGCTCGTGGCCTGCACGGTCGTAGCGCTGGTGCGGCGTTTCGCCACAAAGCCATACGGCAGGTTCAGCATATCAGCCACCGCCGCCGCATACTTCAAACCGCCGACGTCAGGCGAAAACACCGTGGCCTCTTTCAACCAGGGCTTATTGCGAATGTAGGCGTAGAAAACGGGCGAGGCGTAAAGATGGTCAACGGGGATGTCGAAGAAGCCCTGAATTTGTTGGGCGTGCAAATCCACCGTCAACACGCGATGGGCTCCAGCCGCGGTCAGCAAATTGGCTACGAGTTTCGCCGTGATCGGCACGCGAGGCTTATCCTTACGGTCTTGGCGCGCGTAACCAAAAAAAGGAATCACCGCAGTGATACGCGCGGCGGAAGCCCGACGCATCGCATCAATCATGATCAGCAACTCCATGATGCGATCGTTCGCAGGTGCACACGTGGGTTGGACGACGTACACATCGCAACCCCGAATGTTTTCATTAATTTGCACAAACGTTTCACCATCGGGGAAACGATTCACCGTCGCGGAGCCGAGCGGCATCCCCAAGTTCTCGCAAATCTCCCGTGCTAAAACGGGGTTCGCGTTACCGGCAAAAACTTTCATCTCGAGAGCGCTCATGGATTGGACTTACGAACAGAGTCCAAAGATGAGGCCAATGAATCAACCTTTTTGAAGAGGTCAGGTAAACGACGGGAGAGGACGACCAAGCGTCGTTCTAAACCAAAGGGAATCGCGGGCGTGCCATTCACAAACTGCCCTTCAGGGATATCCTCCAAAACCCCCGCTTGGGCGCCGACTTGGACGCGGTTGCCGAGCTTGATATGACCGGCAATGCCCGCTTGGCCGCCGACCACGCAATAATCGCCCAAAACAACGCTCCCAGCGATACCGACTTGGGCTACGATGATGCAGTGGCGTCCGATTCGAACGTTATGACCGATTTGGACTAAATTATCAATTTTGGAGCCACGACCGATGACGGTCTGACTAAAACGAGCCCGATCTAAGGTGGAGTTAGCCCCGATTTCGACGTCGTCTTCAAGCACGACATTGCCGATTTGAGGAATCCGGCGAATCTCTGTGCCCACAGGCTCATAGCCAAAGCCGTCCGAACCGAGGACGACGCCGGCTTGCAAACGACAACGGGCGCCAACGACGCAATAATCGCCAATCACCACGCGAGGTTTCAACCAAGAGTCAGCTCCGATGGTCGCATTCACGCCGACGATGCAATGGGCTTCTAAGACCGCGCCCGCACCGACGACCGCACCTGGACCAATCACACACTGAGGGCCCACACTCGCCGTCGACTCAACTTTAGCGGTGGGATCGATTACCGCCGACGGGTGAATTCCCGCCGCGGGTTTAGGCCACAGGCGAGCTTCTAAAACTCCGCACAATAAAGCTAAAGCGTACGAAGGCTTTTCGACGCGGAGGTAAACCTGATTGGCCCGTGGCTGGCCGGCATAATCCAACGGTACCAAAATCGCCCCGGCTTCCGAAGTCGCCACTTCCGCCACATAGCGTGGATTTCCTAAAAAAGATAAATCATCCGGACCGGCCTCGCTCAACGAGGCGATCGACTTCAACCCGCCCTGCCTTTCGCCCACAACCGACTTAGCTTCTGTTAAGGCGGCGAGTTCGGCGACGGTGAAAGTTTGGGACATGACCTAAATAAAACGCCCCTGATTGTCAGGGGCGAGGGAGATTATTTAGCGGCTGGAGCTTCTCCAGCGGCAGGGGCAGCGGCGGGAGCCGTCGCAGGAGCCGCAGGGGCTGCTGCTGCAGGGGCGGGAGCCGAGGGCTTGTAGTTGGCGTTCAACTCCTTCAACACGTCTTCCGTGATGTCCAACGAGCTGTCCACGTAAACGGTCAGGCCTTTCGAAAAGACGATTTGGAGACCCTTCGCCTTGGCGATTTTTTCCGCCTGGGTACGAATGTCGGCACCGATTTGCTTATTCATTTCCGAGATGCGCTGCTGGATGGTCGCATTGGCCGAATTCACGAATTGTTGGAACTCGTTATAGCGTTCTTGGAAGGTCTTGTTCTTCACTTGAGCTTCCGACATCAGAGATTTCTTGCCTGCTTCGCTGAGGATCGGATCTTGGGCCCGCTTCACGGTGCTGTCCAAGTCGGCCTTCAATTGCTCGACTTCTTTACCACGCTCCGTCACGGCGGCTTGGCTGACTTCAGCCGACTTCTTGATGTCCGCTTGGATTTCGAGGGCCTTAGTGTATTTCTTCATCACTTCGGACTCGTCCACAATGCCCACATTGGGGGCCGCGGCAAAAACCGATGCCGTCACGAAAGCGAGGGAAAGGAAAATCGACTTCATAGTAAGCCAAGAAAGAAGGTCTAACCAGCCGTTGGCAATCAAAAGACGGTGCCGAAACTGAAGTTAAACTTCATACCCGGACTGTTCAATTTCGCCCCGGTGGTGGGGTCGGTGGTGAACTGCAAGGGGAAGCCAAAGTCGAGGCGCATGACGGCCCCACCGAGCAAGATACGCAGGCCAATACCCACGTCTGAATTAGCCCCGCTCTGACTGAAATCATTCGCTGGGCGGTTCACGAAGCCGTAGTCATAAAAGGTCGCAAAACGGAAATTATCGGCGGCCTTAATCAAGTATTCCGTCGAGAAATAACCGTAGGTTAAGCCCCCCATGGGCTGATTGCCGTTGGTCGTATCCCAGGTCGCCGCCGAGCCGACTTCATTGTAATTGAAGCCGCGCATGTCATACGCACCACCGAGGTAGAAGCGTTCGTAGAATGGCAAGTAGGAGCCAGCTCCATTAATCGCCCCCACACGAGCCACGACCGAGAGGGTTTGTTCCGCACTCGGCGATAAGAGGAACCACTTCCCGGTACGTAACTCAGTCTTAAAGTAAGAGAGATCTCCGCCTAAACCATTGCCCGCAATTTCTTCGGATAAAGAAATCCGCGAACCCTTCGTTGGGAAGTTATACTCGTCGCGCGTATCGCGTACCGCCGAGAGGGTAATCGAAGAAATGGTCTTGGGATTGCCATTCTCGATTTGCACATCCACGGGAGCCTGAGGCGTCACATTCGTCACGTCCACGCGACGTAAGTCATACTGAATCTTGCCTTCGATGAGCCCCCAAATCCGGCGGCGAGCATACACTCCGACGTCTTCCGTGATGACGGAATAGTTGACGGATTGATACCCGGAATAAACGCGCGAGAGTTGGTAGCCGACCGCTAAATCGCGATCCCATAACGCAGGCTCTTCAAACGAGTGTTCTAAAGAATTTGAAAGCGTGCCGGCGGAAACCCGGAGGCGGAACTTCTGACCTCCCCCGCGATACCAGCCTTCAGGGTTGGTGTAATCAAAATTACCTTCGGAGTATTCGACGAAGCCGACGAGTTGCTCGACAGTGCTGTAACCGGCACCAAAGCTCACTTGGCCCGTCGGACCTTCTTTGACCACGATGCGCATGTCATCCTGACCTGGCACTGGCGTGGGCACGGGCAACACTCGTACTTCTTCAAAGAATTGCGTGTTCTTCAGACGAGCTTCCGAAACGCGGGCGCGGGCTAAGTCAAAAGTTTCGCCAGGCGACAACGCTAACTCGCGCGCAATGACGTTCGAGCGAGTCTTCAAGTTTCCTTGAATATCAATCGACCGAACGGTGAAGCGCTGACCTTCGTCTAAATTGAATTTTAAATCAATCGCTCCCGTCTCTAAGTTAGGGACGCGTTGTAATTCGACGCGGGCATTCAAATACCCCATCTGACCATAGTACTCCTGCAACTTCTCGGTGGCCGCCTCCACCGCACCCGTGGAATACCAGTCTCCCGTTAAAAGCTTATCGACTTCAATCGGATGGGCGCCACGTCGCAAGGAGGGTTCGACTAAAACTTTTTGTAAATTCTCAGTCGAGAAGACGGGATCGGCTGTGCCGAGACGATTACCGGTGATGGTGACTTTACCCACCGTGTAACGACGACCTTCCTTCAGGCGGATGATAATATCCAACCAACCGGAGTCGCCACTGAGATCTTTAACCGTACAGGCCTTCTCGGGGTCTTGATCTTCAATCTGAATATCAAGGAAACCTTTCGTGCGGTAGTAATCACGCACGCGCTGGCAATCCTTGCGGTATTCATCAGGGTCCAAGCGACCTGAACTGGTGAGCCACGAGAACTTCCACCAGCGCCAAGTGGTCGCTTTTAAATCGGCCCCCGAAATGACATCGTCCTCCGACAAGGCACTCGCGCCTTCGATATGAATATGATCCACCTTCAGTTCAATCCCTTCGCGGACGAGTACCTTGACGCGCACGCCTTTGGGCACTTTTACAATGGTGGAAGTGACAATGGTAAAGGGACGCTTCTTGCGCAGTTCGGTCTGGAGCTTCACTTCCGCGCGACGCAACGCCGCCGGGTCGAGTGGCTCGCCCTTTTTAATATCTTCTAAAACAATATCCGAATCAGCCGCAGGCTTATCCTTGTCGTCGGCCTTGGCCTCCGGCGTTTTATCAGTCTTCTCGGGCTCCACCTTGGCACCCCAATCTTTCACATCGTAATCGATGCCCACGAGGACGGGGCGCGGTTCGACCATCACGACTAAGTTTACTTCGCCCGTCTTGGGGTCCAAATCTGGCACCACGGTGGCCTGATTAAAACGGCCAGTGGCAAACAACGCCCGCACGGTAGCCGATACGGCATCACGCGAAAAAGGCTGGCCAACGCGCAACGCAACGTGACCCAACACAAACTCTTCGGAGACTTCCCCACCCTCTGCCTTCACGCGAATCGAGTGAACCAGGGGTGCCGCAGGCACGCCTGGGACAGGGTTGCTTGCCTGAGCGAAGCCTGCCAACGGAGCCAACGCCATGGTTAACAAGGCGACCCGAAGCGCAGCGCTCCGGACTAAAGAATTATTCATGACGGTGGTCTCGAGCAAGGGATTCAAAACGGGTCAGCCCTGGATTAAAGAGCAGATTTACATCGGAAGTAGGGCCATTTCGGTTTTTGGCGACTATTAATTGGCGCATGAAACTGCCCGGATGGGCCGCATGCTCCTCTTCCTGTTGGTCAGCCGCCTGCTTCTGCGAAGTGGGGGGCTTGGAAATCAACATCACAATATCCGCATCTTGCTCGATTGAGCCCGACTCGCGCAAATCCGACATGCGCGGCTGACGGGCTTCGTCTTCGGACTTACGGTTCAACTGCGCCAAAGCGATGATAGGGATCTTAAACTCCTTCGCCATGGCTTTGATACTACGCGAGACTTCGGCAATCTGCTGCTCCCGCGGTAACGCCGAATCCAAACCGTTGATGAGCTGGATGTAATCGATGACAACCATGTCGAGCTTGCGACGCGCACTGACGCGCCGGCACTTGGCCCGAATTTCTAAAATGTTTTGACCCCCGTTATCATCCACCACGAGGGGCAAGCCTTTGAACTCATTGGCGGCTTGAACTAAATCGATTTGCATCTGCTGATCCGGGTGTGCGGTGCGCAACTTCTGCATGTTCACGCGAGCCCGCGAACACAATAAACGCAAGGCCAACTCGCGCGCGGGCATTTCCAGCGAGAACAATAAAACGTGCGCCGGTTCGCGTCCGGAATTAGGCTTAGGGAAAAGCGCGGCTTCAATGAAGTTCAACGCAATCGAGGTCTTGCCCATACCGGGACGAGCGGCGACGACGACCATTTGACCAGACTGGAAACCAAAGGTTAAGGCATCTAAATCGGGGAAACCCGTCGGGACGCCCTGCACCGAATTGCGATCGCGGATGATGCGTTGCACCAACTCCATCGCCTCTTCAATCGGCTTATCAATCGAGACGGCTGACTCGGTTAAACGGTCTTCACTGATGCGGAAAAAGGACTGTTCGACGTCTTCCAGCAAACGACTGATTCCCTCGGTGTGCGTATGGGCTTTTTCCACCGTGGTCACGGCCGTAGCAATCAACGAACGTAAAAAATGCTTCTCGCGAATAATCGCCAACCAATGCGGGGCATGCGCAGTCGATGTGACTAAACTGGTGAGCTCGTTGACATAAGCCACGCCCCCGGCGGTTTCTAAACGGCCACCCCGACGGAGGGCTTCGGTGACGGTGATTTCATCGATGGCCGAACTTTCCTGCGAGAGCTTAATCGCCGCGGCGTAGATGTCCTGATGCTTAGGATCAAAAAAGTAATCGGGCGTCACGCGTTGCTCCAAACAACGCTGCAGCGTGTCACCGCCATCGAGCAACAAACTCGCCATCAAACCGCGTTCGGCATCTAAGTTATGCGGAGGTACCCGGTCCCCATAATTGGGAGCAGCTTCGCGGCGGGCGCGGCGAGGGCGTTCAGAAGAAAGGTCGGCCATGAGCTACAAAACAATAAAACGTTACCCACCTTCGCATAGTCAGAGTTAGACGCAAAGAATAACCAATGCGTTGTGAATAACCTCAACAAGAGTCGGGTTTAGGTGAAATAACTAAAAGTCTCTTACCATCAAGAGGTTACCATATTACAATAAAGTGACTTCCCCTGCCCTGCTAAACCCCTCAGGGGACTAATGGCGTAGACCGCAACGACCCCCTAACTGGAGTGCGGATATGCCGCCCTCGCGCCTCGTCCCAACTTCGTCCGCCTTCGCCCTGGTAGTGTGCTTATTAATCATGGGGTTACTGGTGTGCCTGACTTTAAGTTTTGCGGCCTGCCTGTGCCTCGAAAGCAAAGCGTCCCAACAAGCCCTCGCCCGCCAAGCGAGCCGACTGAACGCTTGGATGGCCGCCCGACTGGCCCTAGCCCACCTGCAACAAACCGCCGGACCCGATCAACGCAGCACGGCCACGGGTGCGCTGGCTGGTGGCTTCGACCCCCAAGATCCAGCCAACCTAGGCGTGAGCCACTGGACGGGCGTGTGGCGTACAGACTTCCCCGACGAGCCTCCGGCTTGGCTCGTGAGTGGTACGTCCGGCACAGGGGTCAGCCTTTCAGGCGAAATGGATTACCCGTCTAACGCGCTAACCCCATGGCAACACCCTCCGCTCAATCGTGAAACGTTGCTCGTAAACCAAGGGAGCGTCGGGGCTTCGCCCAACCTGCAAGATGGGCGCGTGGCTTTGCCGCTGATCCTTTTAACGGAATTTGCGGAAGCGACTACTACCGGTGCCATGGCATATTGGATCGGCGATGAAGGCGTGAAGGCCCGCGTGAACTTAGTCGATGCACGGCTGACGGCTTCGTCCGATAACTTTACCGCGGCGAAAATCCAAGCCCTACGCTCGCCAGGTCGCTACGGTACGGAACTTCTAACGGGGCTCCAAAAGATTCCGCCCAATCACCCTCGCTACGACGTACTCACGCCCGCTTCCTTGGCGTTATTGCCCGACTACACGTCGCCCAACGCAGCCGCTTACCCTTTCTCGGAGGCTGATTTCACCAGCCAAACTTGTTGGTCGGCGGGTTTGCAGGTGGATAGTTTGCGCGGCGGACTGCGACGCGACCTGTCGCTGGCCTTCGAAATGGATGACCGTGATTTTGATGCCTCGGCCTTCGGGTCAGGCACCCAAGATTCCAGTCCGGTGATTGAAAGTTACACTACCGACTTCACCCAAAAAAGTCGGCGCTCGTGGTTTCCTCCTTTCGTCACCACCGCCGACGACCCGCGTCCGCGCGTCTGGGTACCGATGCATGAAATCAATGCCAACAACCCAAGTCGCGACTTGGGTCAAAGCGGCGAGCGTTACCTCGCATGGAGCCCGGTCTTTATTCGCGAAGATGAAATGGGCCAACCGCGACGCGACCCGTCCCTACATCCTCCGCTGACAACCCTCTCCCTTAGCCCGCACCAAACACCACGCCGCCTCGTGGGGCCGCTCTGGCACTTACTGCGCGATTACTACCGGCTTTATAAAGAAATCGAAATCACGCCCACCGGACCTCAACTCACCGCACGCAGTCACTTCCCCAACACGTCGCAATTCCTCGCCGGGGGCTACCGCCCACCGCTCCGCGTCAACGCTTACTCGCATTACAACCACGACGAAGCCCTTTGGCCCAACGGCGGCAGCCTCGTGGCTCCGTATCGGGATGCCCAAGGCGACACGCCCGACCCGTTGGGCTGGCCTCAGGGTCTAAAAGAAAATCATTACCTCCCCCGGGCCGTGCGCGGGGCTTACCTACCAACGCTCCATCGCCTGTCTCTCGCGTTCAGCCTCCAAGCCTTTCCGGTCGGCAAAAACTTCGGCCTGCAAGCGCAGTGCACGCCCTGGGTGGTCTTGCATAATCCCTACAACACACAACTCGCACTCGTCGCCGCGACCGCCCCCGAGCCAGATGAGCGCGTGCAAGGCTACGCCATGCGCTTGGCCTTGGCCGACTGGACGAACGTCGCCCTGAAACTCCAATCTCATAAGAATAATACCGTCACCGAACCACTCACAGATTTCACGGGGATTCGCCTGCCGGATCTTTTCGGTCTGCAACCCTCGAGCAACGTCAACCACGCCGATAACCTGTCCCTACTCATTCCTGCCACCGTACTCCAGCCCGGCGAACACGCGGTTTTCTCTGCGCCACAACTGGTCAAAGCCGCATCGCTCGGGGATGCCACGCGCGAAAGCACCCGGCCCTTATTAAAACTCGCTCGAGGCTTCACGCCTCAAGGTGGCTTCAGTGCCGACCTCGCCACCCACGCCCTCACAGTCTTAGGCAACCCCGACAATCGGACGCGGCTATTGCTCCGCGTTTTCGCCCCTGGAGATGAAATCAACGCTTGGCTCTCGATTGCGGAAACGTCTTGGCACCAGACGGTCTTTTTAATCTCGGGCTGGCGCCAGAATCTTGCGGACGATCATCTCCATCCCGACGCACTCGCCTTAAGTTCGCAAGAGGTGCTCGGGTCCAATCGAACTAACTGCACCGCCAGCCAAGGTCCGATGGTCAATCTCGGGACATTCAACACCCAGCCCGGAACTTTCTTTGGTCATGCGGGCGATGAAACTTGTCCAGTCCCCTTGGGTCCGGTCCAAACCTTGCCGAGAGCCAACGGGCCTCAGCCCGGCGTCCTCGTGGGACTCATCGAAACGCGGATGCGTTTAGCGGATACGCAAAGGACGACTACTTACCATCGTCCGTCGTGGTCTTGGAAGGAGGCCCAAGAAAACCCGACGCCCGCACCCAATCCGGTCTGGCTCTGGAGCAACCCCTTGGCCCTCAGTTCCACCACGCCCGCCCAAAATGGACTCCCGGCGCTCGGAGCCCCGAGCTTACGCACGCAAGTCTACGGCGGCGATGAATGGGGCCTACATCGACCCGACGGAGATTGGGCCAAACTCATGGCGACGGCTCCCGAAAATCCTGGCCAAGCTTTTGGAGGATGGTCTCACGAAAGCAGCGGCGTGCTCTATCACTCAGCCCTCGAAATCCCGCTGTGTCCCCCAGTATCGCTCGGTCAATTCATACACGCCAACTTGAGCCCTTGGGATTGGTTGCCCTACCGCACTGTCGGCAATTCTTTCCCGAATTTAGTCTGCCCGTTGGACAAAACCTGGACGCATGGGACGCCAGCCTACGTCGGCGGACACACGTTCCCAGACCTGAGCTACTTATTAAATAACGCCCTGTGGGATCATTTTTTCTTCTCGGGCGCTTCGCCTGAAATCTCCCTTTCAACGCACGGTGATTACACGCAACGCCGCCTCACGACTACTGCCGAACGGCTGCAACGCTGGTGCGAACGTACGGGAACCTTGGCCAACCCGCTGCATCGTTATTACGAAGGCGCCCGAGTCGAACCGTCGCTCACGCCGACCACTTATCAGCGCATCGCTGGGTGGCTACTCCAAGACGGGGCGTTTAATGTGAACTCTACTTCGGTGGCCGCCTGGCAAGGGTTTTACGGCGCACTCAAACAACTTCCACTGGGCTCATTAAAACCACATGAACCCGCGACGTCGCACAACGCTCGCCTCCCGCGCGTGATTACCGCCAATCCACAACCCTTCACCACCACCGACCTCCACGATGCGGCTTATTGGTCGGGTTGGAGCAACCTGAGCGACGTCCAAATCACCGCACTCGCGGAGGCGACGGTAGCTGAAATCCTCGCACGTACGAAGTATTTCATGCGCCAAGAACGCGATCAAGAATTTCCGCCCCAGACTCGACGTTTCCGCGGCTTCCCCGCTTCCGCCCAGCCGCACACTCCGTTTCTAAGTCTCAGCGAATTCGTGAATCGGTTTTTGGGGCCAACGAAAAAAATCGGAGCGCTGGTTCATAGTTCGGCCAGCTACAATCGCTCATTCTACCCTCTCGAAAACACTTCAGCCCCCTTCCCCAAACTCCCTGCTCCGGCCGAAGCGGTGCGCTGGATGTTTCAATCGGGCACCCTCGAAAGTGCCCTCGCCCGCGCGGATCAGAAACTCTTCGCAACACCTCTCGCGGGCTTACCGCACCATGGCTTCTTCATCGACCCTGCCATCACCCACAACTGGCAATACCTCAGCCCTCAAGGTCAACGTTCTGGTATGCCACCGGGCTCTTACTTTCGCAATCTAGCCATCCTCAATCCCGAGGGCCAAAATCGTACGCACCAAGGCTTCGGGGCGAACGGGTGCGTGTTTCAAGGCGACCTCTTGCAAGCGCTGGGTTCGCGACTGGCCACGCGTTCCGACACGTTTCGCCTGCGTGCTTATGGGGCCGACGCCGGCAACCTGTCGCGTCACTGGCTCGAATGGATTGTGCAACGCACGCCTGACTTCATCGACCCACACGATGCCCCCGAAACCGAACTCCCCCAACTCTCGCCGCTCAACCGAGTCCTCGGTCGTCGCTTCAAAGTCATCAGCGCCCGCTGGCTAAGCCCTTCAGAAATCTAAACCCGACCGAACCTTATTCACCTTCATTCACGGGCACTTCAGAACTTAATCACAGGCTTTTCACACCCCCTCGACATCCGGGCACAAAAAAAGCGCCTGGTCGAAACCAGACGCCTTTTGGGGAGGCCGAGGCCGGAAAGCTTATTCAGCCTTCTTGGACTTCTTACCTTCGGGCTTTTCTTTGCGAGGCTTGCGACCCTTCTTGCCCTTGTCGTCGTGACGATCGCTTTCATCGGCCTCAGCAGCTTCCGCTACGGGCTCGATGGGGTTTTCGGAAACGACTTCAAAACCTTGTTCCACCATCACGGAGCCGTGCAAGCGGATGCTGCAAACGTGCTTACCGAGGAGTTTCACAGGGCCTTGGCCGAGGTGAATGCGCTTGCGCTCGATTTCCAAGGCATGCTCAGCGAGCTTGGAGGAGATTTCGGCGGTGCTGATGGCACCAAACATCTTACCACCTTCACCGGTCTTAACGGCGAAGACGAGGTTGATGGTCGCCAACTTGGTCTCGATGGCCTTAGCGGCATCGAGGTCGCGGGCCTCGCGAGCTTCGCGAGCCTTCTTCAAAGCTTCCACATACTTGGTGTTGGCTCGGTTGACGGGCAAAGCCATGCCTTGAGGCATGAGGAAATTACGGGCAAAGCCCGCACGAACGCGGACCTGCTCGCCTTCGGCGCCGAGGCCATCGACGGGCTTAATGAGAAGTACTTCAGTGAATGCCATAGGATTATCTTGGGTTAGAGGGTTTTAGAAAGGAACATCATCGCCACCGTGATCGGAGGGCGCTGCGGGGGAATCATTGCCACCGCGGGAACGAGGGGCTGGGCCACCTTCATCGCCGCCTTGAGGCTTACCACCGGTGAAAGTAAAGTTTTCGAGAACGACGCCGAGACGCGAACGCTTTTCGCCAGTCTTTTTGTCTTCCCACTGGTCGAGTTTGAGACGGCCTTCGACTAAGATGCCCGAACCCTTGCCACAATACTTGGCAATGATTTCGGCCTGCTTGCCGTAGCTCTCAACGTCGACGTAAGTCACTTCCTCGCGCTTCTCACCTTCTTTGGTGGTGTAAGCACGATTGATGGCCAACGAGAACTTCGTCGAAGCCATCCCCGAGGGCAACGCACGCGCCTCAGGATCGCGGGTCATATTGCCAGCGATAATCACGCGATTGTAGGAAGCGGCCACGGGAAAAGGGGTTGAAAATTATTTACCAACCTGGACCAGCAAACGATTGACGGTGCGGTCGAGGCGGAGTTTTTCGCGGAATTCCTTGGGAGCCGAAACGGGACCCGAGAAATGGAATTGAACGTAGAGACCCGAGAGGAACTTGCGGTCCACCGCGCGGGAGAACTCCTTGGTGCCGAGGTTTTCGACTTCGCTCACTTGGCAATCAATGGACTTCAAAATGTCCTTGAGGCGGTCAATGACAGTCTCAGGAGCGTCCGTGGATCCACGGAGGTCGAGGATCAGGCTGGCGCGATAGGAGCGACGGAGCTGGGTGGTGGTCATGGTAATGGTGTTTTTCTGTTGGTGAAGTTTTGTGCGGCCGGGAGGCCACGGGAAATGAGAAGGGTTAGTCCTTGGAGAAAGTCAGGAATGCGTTGGTTAAAGAGGGCGAGGTCAGCGGCGGGAAAGTTTCCCAAGACGTGGGAGGCTAAATCTTGACTGGGGTGTTGCTTGGGACCGATGCCCAAACGCGCCCGGACAAAGCCGTCGCCACAATGCTGTAAACAGCTTTCGACCCCGTGGTGACCAGCGGCAGAACCTCCCACGGAGAGTCGCATCTGGCCAGGTTCGAAAGCAATGTCGTCGTACATCACGACGAGCTCGCTCGGTTCGATTCGATAGAAACGCAAGAAGGAGGCGATGGGCAAACCGCTGTTGTTCATAAACGTCAGGGGCTTGAGCAAGTGAATGGATTGACCTCCAAACGTGACCGTCGCGTGAGCGGCAGCAAAACGTTCTTCCTTCCTCCATTCGGCCTTCGCTTGCGCAGCGAGGGTATCGATAACCATCCACCCCGCGTTGTGGCGCGTGGTAGAATATTCTCGGCCCGGATTGCCGAGGGCGGCGATGACCGAGAATGGCATATGACTTCAAAGAACAGGTGCCGGGAACGCCCGGCGCGGAAATTACTTCTTGGCGGGAGCGGCGGCAGGAGCAGCGGCGGCCGCAGGGGCACCGGCTGCAGGAGCAGCGCCAGCGGCAGGAGCGGCGGCACCGTCGGCAGGAGCAGCAGCAGCCGTGGCCGCGGTGGGCTCGGGAGCGGCTTCTTCTTCGGCCATTTCGGAGCAAACCACGACTACGCGCTTAGGATCGCCAGGGAAAGAGATGCCAGCAGGAGCCTTAACTTCGCCGACGTGAATCGACTGGTTAACTTTCAACTCGGTGACATCAATTTCGATAAATTCAGGTAAATCCTTAGGTAAGCAGCGCACCTTGATGGTCTGCGACACAATCGCCAAGGTACCACCTTCGGTCTTCACGCCGTAAGCTTCGCCCTTGGTGTGAATGGGGATCGCCGCCGTCATAGGAGAATTAGGATCGATCTCCATGATGTCGATGTGCTGTACCTTTTGGGTGATGGGATTACGTTGGTAATCCTTAATCAGGGAAAGCATCTTTTTGCCGTCGACCACGAGGTCGATCAAGGCCGCGGCATTGCCCTTCAAGCGCATTAAGTCGCGGAAGGCGTCTTGAGCGACGGTAACGCTCTTATTGCCGGACTTGCCGTAAATGATGGCAGGAATAGAACCGGCGACGCGTAAGCGACGGGCAGGACCACGACCATGGAGTTCGCGGCTGGTGACGGTGAGACTGAGCTGCTTCATAAAAAAATAGAGAGTGGTTAGGCTTTGGGATCCTAGTAAGTCGCGGACCCGCTTAGTGCGGCCGTGCCTTGCCTAGGGAAAGGGAGGGTCGAACTTGAGAAGCCCACGGCCTAAGGCAAGCGATAAATGAAAGAAGGGCCTTTTCTTCCGAAAAAGCCCTTCTTTAAAGGAGTAAACGGGGTTAAGGCTTACTTGTAGCTGGCCAACCACTCGGCGATATCCGCCACATCCTGCGCCGTTAAGCCCAGTTGCTCGGCCGACATCATCAAGGAGCGGGTCATTTTCGAGGTGCCAGCAATGCGATTCTTTGGAATCAACTGCGACACGCCACCGGTCGACTTGATCACGACGGGGTCATTGTTCGACTGCAAGATGCCGTCCACTTGGCCACCCGCCTTAAGCTTGATGGTGGTGCCTTCGTAGCCGAGAGCGATACTGGCCGAGGGCTCGACAATCGAAACGACGACCATCTCGCGACCTTGACGTGCCGCAATGCCGCGGAGCTCCGGACCATACGAGGGACCGTTGTTACCGATTTGGTGACACATGGTGCAACGTTGCACGAGTTGCGCACCGCGCGTGGCGTCACCCGTCTTGGCGAGGACATCCTTCACGGTGTAAGTCGCCTTAGGCTCGGCAGGAACTTGCATGGGAGTGACGACGACTTTGTCGGCATCATAAACGCCAGCTTTCTTCAATTCCGCACGGATATCAAACGCCGACCAGAAACCAGTCATGCGCATGAGTGCCCACGTGGCGGCCTCGCCTTTGACGGGCGAGCCTTCAGCTGCGAGCTTGATCATCGCTAAAGCGGCTTCGCGCGATTCGACAAACGAAAGCGTCTCGGTGGCCAACACGCGTTGCGCCGCAGGGAGACTCGTCGAAGTGGCTTGAGCCACTAATTCGTCAACCATCTCAGGCGTGTGCAAGACCCAAGCCACGCGAGCGACTTCAGGCGACCAGGGCGAACCTTGTTTAACCAAGGCAGCTTTAACGGCGGCCCACACGGCGCTTTCTTTACCGGCCGAACCGATGCCGAAAGCAGCGATGGAATTCTTGTCGGTGACGTCGAGGTGCTTCGCGAGTTCAACTAAGATAGGTACGGCTTTATCCGCCGACACGGCGTGCAAGGACGTCGAGACGTCGCGACGGACTGCGATATCCGAATCCGACGCTAATTGAGCGGCGAAGCCCAAGGTGTCTTGACCCGCGCGACGCAACGCCCGGAAGGCCAAGAGGCGATTCGTGGCATTGCTGTCCTTTAATAATTCTTTCGCCCGAACCACGCCTTCGTCGCCCAAGTAAGGCAAGAGCCAGACGGCGCGAGCAGCGATGTAAGGATTCGGATCCTTGCGTAATTCTAAAACGGCGGGGAGCGCTTTGGCACCAAAAGCTTTCAACGCATTGAAGCCGAGGTGGCGGACGTTGACCGCAGGGTTGCGCAAGACTTGGGCCGCACCTTCTGGCGTGCTGAGATCAATCTTGGGAATGACCGACTTGAACCCCTTCGGCGCAATGCGATAAATCGCACCCGTGCAGGTACCGTCTAAAGTTTGGTGACCACCGACGCGGGAGTCATACCAATCGGCGACGTAAATCGCGCCATCAGGACCGACCGCGACGTCGGAAGGACGGAACAAGATCGCTTCATTCTTTGTAACGGTATTTTTGATACGATGGAAGTCGGTGCCTTCGAATTCACGCGAGGGATTCGAGGTGATGAAATCTTTGCGCGTGGTTTCGTTCAACGCGAAGCCACCCTTCTGGGCTTGGAGTTTATACGCCAAGATGGTGTTACGCGAAGGCTCGCAATTTAACAGCGTGCCATTCCACGACGCATCCAAGGCACCATTTTCGTAAACGGTGATACCCGTGGGCGAACCGGAACCGTAGACGTCACCCGTATCAAACGTATCTGGATCGTCCTGACGCCAGTGAGCGCGAGGCAGAGGTTGGCCAGGGCGGCGCACGGAATTGTAACCCGCGCCTTTCGACGTGGTGTAACCGGCGGTGCCGTATTCTAAAACAAACGAGGTGCGGCAGCTGCTGGAGTCGTCGTTGTCACCTTGAAAGAGGTCACCAAAGGACGAAGGGAAATGTTCAAAGCTGTTGCGGTAACCATTGCCGATCACTTCGACGTCGGAGGCGTCTTCGTTCATGCGAGCCGAGAAACCAGAGGTCCAAACAAAGCCGTCATCGCTCTTCGCTCCGGCCGTGGTCTTAGGATCATAGGGCCAAGCGCCGCCGCGTTGGTCGACGTAACCCGACGAGATGCGGAAGGTCTTGCCCGTCTTGTCGGTGAAGGAGCCACCGCAGTTACCCGAGTTGAGGTAGAGCTTACCATCAGGACCCGCGACAATCGCGTGCAACGAGTGATCGTGGTCTTGGCCACCGAAACCGGTTAACAAAACTTCTTTCTTATCCACCGCGGGATCGAACTTACCGTCGCGATTGACGTCGGTGAACTTGTAGAGCGTTGGAGCATGCGAGACGATGACGACGTTGTCGAAGACGGCGATGCCGAGCGGAGCGGTCCAACCGGCGTCTTGCACGAACGTGGTCGAAGTGTCGGCACGACCCAAGCCCTTGGTGTCGCTGAGCACGACCACGCGGTCGCCTTCGGGACGACGCTTGCCGCCGACGTTATACACGCGGTAGTTCACGCCTTCCGTCACCCACACGCGACCTTGAGCGTCGATGTCGAGATTCGTAGGATTAAAGACCATGGGCGACTGAGCCCACACGGTGACTTCGAGTCCTTCGGGGACTTGGAAGAGATTCGTAGGAATCGTACCGCCTTCCGAGGGCGTGAAAGGCGTCGGCGCTGCGGACAGCAAAGAAGCCGCTGCTAAGAGAAACAGGGGAGAGCGAGGCATCCCTCGATTAACAACTTCGCCCTTAAAAAGTTCCAGCCTAACTTTTGCCCCCTGCCCTACGCCCACCACTCGCGCAAGGTGGCCAAGTCCTTGGCCGTCGCCCGCACGGCTTCTTCTAAATAATGGGGGTCGCTCAGACCGCCCTTCAAATACTCGACGTGCAAGCAAATCGGTCCCTGAAAACCGGAGCTTTTAAGGCGATTTACATAAGAACGCCCGACCACCCCTTCCGCCAACGGCACTGGGTGGTGACCTTGAGGGTCCCAAGTAAAATTCTTAAAATAAGCCATGGCGAGGTGATCGCGCACGAGGGCTAATTCCGTCGGCCAAGAGGTACTGCCCTCCACGGTGGCGTGCATGATGTCAAAAGCCCAAGCGAGGTCGGTCGCGGGATACTCCTTCATCAATAAGGCCATGTCCCAAATCCCCGCGCCGACATTTTTCGCCCCAGAGTGATTTTGGTAACAGGGCAAAATCCCAATTTCGCGACTCAGAGCCACCAAATCGCGCAGCTTCGGCCGAATCTCATCTAACTGCGTCCAAATCGGACGTTTCTCGTCATAGGTATACCAATTTAAACGATAACGCTCGATGCCCAACTGCTTAGCCGTGCGGAGCACCAACTCGGTGTGCGTGCCGGGGCTAACGCTGTTAATCCCCGAGGTGAGCATCGTGATGCGCAAACCCCGCTGCTGCAACGCCGCCACTAGCTTGGGTAAATCCTCGGCGACCCGCGCGGGCTCGACATGCCCACCTGGACGCACGGGGGCCTCAATGCCGTCGAATCCCAACTGCGCCACGACGTCAGCGAGGCGCTCAAATGGTAATCCTACTAGATGTTTAGTAAAAAGACTGATGGCCGGCCGCCCAGGCGCCGGTGGCGTTTCCGCCTTTAACGACGCCCCTAAAACCGCCCCACCCACGAGAGTGGCAGCGGTTTCAATCCAGGTGCGACGCTGCATAAAGGCCTAATTATTTATTCACCAAGCGCTTAACGTCGCCGCCCAAGCTGGCGATGAGGACATCGCCCGTGGAGGGATCAACGCCCAAGCCAGCAATCGTGAAATCTTTACCGACCACGCGCGACTCCCACTTGCCGTCCTTCTCACGCAAGGTGACGATACGACCCGAACCGAAATCGCCAAAGACATAAGCGTCTTTCAAAACCTCGACCTTGGTGTCGCGAGCCACGATGCCGCCCGTGACAGAATTGCCGATTTTGCGGTCATATTCATAAATAGGCAGGGTGAAACCTTCAGGAGCTAAGAGCTTGGGAGGCTGTTGCTTACCGCTGGGATCCTTGTGGTTAAACTCGTGCAAGCCTTCAACCACGCTCCAACCATAGTCGCCACCCGCAACCACGATATCGATTTCCTCAAAGAGGTTCTGACCGACATCACCGGCGAAGCAGGTGCCCTTGACGGGGTCGAAGCTGAAGCGCCAGGGATTGCGCATGCCCGTGGCCCAAACTTCCGTACGCACCGTGCCTGCCTCGATCTTCTGACCGCGGTGGCTGGTAGCCCCAATGAAAGGATTATCGGCCGGAATCGTGTAAAAAGCCTTACCTTGAGGGTCTACGGCGACCGAGGGACCAGGGTTAGGTGCTAAGCTCGTTGGGCGGTTGTCGACGTCGATACGGAAAATCCCCGCAAAGAAGCCCTTATTGATATAGCCCGCATTATTAAACACGTCGTTGCCGGCGCCACCATCGCCACAGCTGAAGTATAAATAGCCATCAGGACCGAAGTGGACATCGCCGCCATTGTGGTTCGAAGCGGGGTCCAATTGGGTCATCAAAGGCTGCTCCGTGGTCGCATCGACCGAAAAGGGCTCCGTGGTGGAAAGCTTGAAGCGGGCGAGGCGTTGGTGGAGCTTATTGTTAATCTTAAGGCTATAATAGACAAAGACTTGCCCATTTTCACGCCACTTGGGGTGGGGGGCGAAACCGAGCAGACCGCACTCCCCTCCCATCTCAAATTTACCGTCCTTAGGTTGGGTGATATTAAAAACTTCGCGCTTGGTCACCTTGTCGGTGCCCAGGCCTTCGAGCATCTGGACGCGACCGGTTTTCTCGACGATGAAGAGGACGTCTTTTTTGCCCGGGCAAGGGACGATGCCCAGAGGCTGACTGAAGGTCAGTCCCTTGAAGGCAACTTCGGCTTGCACCGGAAACTCGTCAGCCGCCCAAGAGGCGACGGCGGAAGCACCGAGCAAGAACATGGCAGTGAGGTGACGCTTGATCATAGAAAAATAATTGGGGGGCGACGGTTGGTCTTATGTCAGACACGGTGTTGCGGGAAAAGTTTTTTCGCAAAAAACTACCAGCACCCCTCCCTAAAAAAACTTACCGATAGGCTTATTTTTCGCTGGTTTTACTCGTTTACTTCGCTACTAAATATACCCGCATCACTGCACTAACAACCCATAACACCATGTCCAAAGCCCTCACCAAATCCCAAATCGCCGCCGCCATCGCTGAAAAAGCTGAGCTCTCGAAGAAGCAAGCTGTTGCGATCCTCGAAATCATCGCGCAACTCGCTTACAAGAACGCGAAGAACTCTTTCACCTTGCCTGGTCTCGGCAAACTCGTGCTCGTCCAACGCAAAGCTCGCCAAGGTCGCAACCCTGCCACCGGCGAAACGATCCAAATCAAAGCTAAGAAGGTTGTGAAGTTCCGCGTGGCTAAGGCCGCGAAGGACGCCATCCTCGGCTCCAAGTAATTTTTTAATTACGCTTTCAATCAAGGCACTCCCACGGGAGTGCCTTTTTTATTGGCCTTTTTTGCGGCGCGAAAAAATCAGTTCGCGAACTTGCGGTTTTTCTTGCACCCCACGCGGGTCCGAGAATGAATAACAGCCCGCAACCCGCCCGGGTGGCGAAATGGCAGCCGCAGCGGACTCAAAATCCGCCGCCCTCTAAAGGCGTGAAGGTTCGACTCCTTTCCCGGGCACTTGCGGAAAACTTTACTTCGGTGCGATGTCACCGAAGTTTTGGTTTATCCCCCTCGCAACGGCGGACGGGGCGTTGTGTCATAGGACTTCGCGGTTTTTCTTAATAAAATCAGTAGTTTCCAGCGGTCGGTCACCGTTAGGCACCGGAGAAAACTTGCCAAACTTCCGGGCGCTGCTATGAATGAGAGTGTTCTTTCAAGTCACATTACGAGCAAGTGGGTTTACCAAAACCTCCTGCACCAACCGAGCTTAGGAAAGCCACGGTGGTTCCGAAACTTCTAGTTTCGATATGAGAGCTTAACAGCTACAAACAACTCCTCGCGGGTCTTGATCGTAATGCGGCGCCAAAGTTTTCGCCCACATGATCAACACCCAAGAAATCAACCAACCCATCACGCGCTCGGTGCGCATTGATGACGCCAACCCGTTGCACCACCTCTGGAATAACAACGGGACGTGGTGGATCCACTTCACGGAGCACTTGCCGAATTACACGAAGCGCCGCGTGCGTCGCTCGTTAGGCACGCCCCACTTGCACGTGGCTCAGCAACGTCGTGATGCCATCTTAACACCTGACACCATCACGGCCGACCGACGCGCGGCGTAAGGTTTTAGAAGCGAGCCCCGAGGCGCGCCGACAAACCATACGACGAAGCGGCTTGAAACGCTTCCACGGTTTCGCCGCCATGCACAAAGCTTTGACGGGAAAAGGGCACGCACTCGACCGCCCCGCGCACAAACCAAGTTCCGGATTTTTCTAAAAATTGGGTCACGCCAAAACGCACCGGGACCTCGCCAATACTGACCGCCCGGCCGCCGTAACTGACGGGGGTGAGTTCAAAGGTCAGGGTTTCGTAGGCGATTGAAAAGTCCACCGTGGTGGCATGATCCGCCGTCACAAACCAGCGCACAAAGAGCCCGTTTTGGAGACCCGTGACGCGTAATTCGACTTCGGTGTAGCGACAGGGCTTCCAGATGGCTTTGATGTAAGGAATCGCCAACAGACTGGTTTCAAAACGATCCTCCACCAAGACGCCCAAGGCGATATCGGTTTCGGCATTCGGACGCCAGCGAGCCGCCCCGCCCATCCCCCAGCGAAATCCTTGGCTCATGCTTTCGCCAGTCTCGCGGGCGCTTTCCAAAGCGTAAATAAATTGTACGGCGTAGTGGGAATTCCAATCCGTCTGCTGATAACCCGTCAGCATCAAGTCGGTGGTGTCGCCATACGAGCGATTCGTCCCAGCGACGTTGCCACCGAAGTTATTGGTGTAACGATAATATTCTAAATCATAAACCTGCGTGGGATTTTGGTAGATCACTTCCGCCCCCTCGCGCGAACGGCCGTAAGTGCCGGTGGTGCCATCGGTGTGGCTGATCGATTCGCTGCTGCGGTATTGGTAATCCAACATCGCAATCCAGTTCTTCGTCGCGGGCGGAGTGACGGCCTCTTCGGCTTGCAACGCGGTCATCGAGAGCAACCCAGCTAAAGCCAAAATTTTCCACGAAGAGTTCATGCAGGGAGAAATGGTTTAATTGGTTCTGATGGCAAGTGATGACCCGCCACGGGGGAGGACTTCCGCACAGAAAACTCTGGCTCCCCCCGAAAGCCCCCACCGTTTTGACCAAAAAAGGCAGATTTAACCCGCTTTATGTTTATTTTTAAACATCAAGCATCGCGCGTTTTCTTAATCACTAGGTCACTTGGTTAATTTTAACGATTAAGGGACAACTCTTAGCGATGGTCCTCTGCATTGGGTTCTCGTTGGCCCTAACTTGGGGTATTACCCTCCTCGTGGCGAAAACCGTCGGCCTGCGTCCTACCGAAGAAGAAGAATCGCAAGGGCTCGATATTGCGGATCACGGCGAGGAAGGCTACCAGCACAGCTGAGGATTTTTGGGTTTAAGCGGTATCTTTAGGGTGTTTTCTGTTCAAAAAACAGCAGGGTCGCCCCCTGAAAAGGTGTATTTTGAACAAAAAAACCTGAAGCCTTAAAGTCTTAGCGATTGGCACATCGGTTGCTCCAGCGAAGGTGCCATGAAATCCCTGCTACGAACTCTAACCATCTTAACCCTCGCGGCGTTACCCTTTGTAGCGTCCGCGCAAAACGCTCCCGCACCTGCCGCACCTGCTGCAGCGGAGCCGGCTAAAACGCCGCCGCCGCCCCAGCCGACGCTGGAGATGCGTGTGGCCGGCATCGAAGCCTACCTCACCAACTCCGATCCTACGGTGCCCCTCCAAGTCGGCCCCAAGGACAAAGATGGTAAGCCTACCATCCCAACTGGTTTGACCACGCCCGCCGCGGGCACCTCGGGTCCAGGCCACAACAGTTTCATGATGGTCAGCGCCGCCTTGGTGCTCTTCATGACGCTCCCAGGTCTCTTCCTCTTCTACGGCGGTTTAGTGCGCTCGAAGAACGTGCTCTCCGTGGTCGCGCAATGCTTCGGCCTCGCCGGCATGGTGACGATCCTCTGGTGGGCCTTCGGTTACTCGCTCGTTTTCGGTAAGAGCTTTGCCGGTACGGGTCTCGGTCACCTCTTCGGCGGTAGCGAGTTCTTCTTCCTCAAGGATGTAACCTCGGCTCCTAATTCGGATTACTCCTTCTGGGTTTCGCAAAATGTCTTCGCGATGTATCAGCTGATGTTCGCGATCATCACCCCCGCCTTGATCGTGGGTGCGATCGCCGAGCGCATGAAGTTCTCCGCACTGATGCTCTTCATGGTCGGCTGGATGTTCCTCGTCTACTTCCCCATGGCCCACGCGATCTGGGGTGCTACGGGTGACATGAATGGGGTTGCTAACGCCAGCGCCGCCATCAAGGCGATCGACTTCGCGGGTGGTACGGTGGTGCACATGACGTCGGGTTGGTCGGCTCTCTTGCTCTGTATCATCCTCGGGCCTCGCTTAGGTTTCGGTAAGCAAACCATGGCTCCTCACAGCATGGTGCTCTGCGCCGTGGGTACGGGTATGCTCTGGGTAGGTTGGTACGGCTTCAACGCCGGTTCGGCTGTGGCTGCTGACGGTATCGCCGCTCAAGCCTTCACGACCACCACGCTCGCTGCTGCGGTCGCCGCCTTCACCTGGGGTGCTCTCGAGTGGATCATCCGCAAACACGCCAGCGTCCTCGGGATGTGCTCGGGTGCAGTCGCCGGCCTGGTCGTTATCACGCCTGCCTCGGGCTTCGTCACCGCCAACGGTGCCGTGCTCATCGGGGTCCTCGCTGCAGTGGTGCCCTTCTTGGCGGTGGTTTACCTCAAGTCGAAGCTCGGTTATGACGACGCCCTCGACACCTTCGGCGTGCACGCTGTGGGTGGTACCTTAGGCGCCATCATGACGGGTCTCCTCGCGGCCAACGAAGCCAACGGTAACTTGGCCACGAACCTCAAAGACCTCGTGGGCAAGACGCTGGTCAACGAACAATTAAAAGCGGTCGCGGTGACCTTAGTCCTCTCGCTCGTCGCCACGGGCATCTTGGCCTACGTGGTCAAGGCTCTCATCGGCCTCCGCCCCTCGGAAGAAGACGAAGCCCGCGGTTTGGACATCACCGACCACGGCGAAGAAGGCTACACCCGCTAAGGGTCCTTCCTCCCAGGGATTTCTCCCCACAGGCCGCCCACCCGGGCGGCCTGTTTCTTTTGGTGGGGTTCTCGCTTAATTATTTAAGAAATTCACGCTTTCGACCCCCGATGGTCACGGGGCGAGTTTTTCGGGCTTTTGATTGCCCAATTTCAGCCCAAAGTGTAGACCCTCCGCTGTCTTGTTTATGCGTCGCGTCTTCCGCTTTTTCCTCTGGGCCCTCGGTATCTTTATCCTGTTGATTGGGGGCACGGTCCTGTGGGTCGAATCCCAACTGCGCCCCGAGCCGCTTGGCGTCCGCGTCAAAGACGCCCTCGCCCAAGCACACATCGGCGGTGGCATCGCCCGCGTCGAAGCTTCGCTCGATGGTTCGTTCTCGGCGGAAGGAGTCGACCTGACCTTGGAAGACGGCACGCAAGTGAAACTGGCGAGCGTGAAAGGCGCGGTGAAATTGCTGCCCTCGATCAAGGGGACCTACACGTTGGAGAGTATTGATATTAAAAATATCGAACTCGACCTCAGCCATCGTCACGCGGTGAAAACGGCCGAGCCCGTCAAAGCCGCTCCGGCCACCAAGCCCACGCTGCCACCCTTTGCCCTCGGGCCTTATTCCGTCACGGGTCGCGTGACGCTTGCGGATGGGACGTTACTGCGCTTCACGGTGCGCGGGGATCAATTTGCTTCGCAAGGTAATGCCGACCTGCGCGCCGGCGTGGCTTGGCCAGGTTTTACGGTAGGCACGACCACCACCGACCCCCGCGGTGAAGTGGTGCTGAAAGCGAACTTCCGCCGTCCACTCGGTGGCGCAGGTTTAAGCATCGAAGAACTGACGCGCGATATCGGGAGTTTGGAACTGAATTTAACCGCGAAAGACGCGAGTCCGGTCGCCGCGGGAGCGATGGAATTTAACCTGACGGGCAAGCCAGGCAAAGATGACTTGTTTGGTTTCACGGGCGTGCTACTCGACTCGGGTCGCCACGAAGCGATTAAATTCCAAGGCTCTACGCATGCGGGGGTGTTTGACCTCACCGAGGCCAACCTCGACATCGACCCGACGCGCTTTGGGATTTTGAGCGCCAGCCTCCCGGACTTCCACATCGCGGGTTCTTTCACGGCGTCGGCCAACACGCATTCGTCGCAATGGAAGACGAACTTGAACTTGAAAGTACTGTGGGCTGACTTGCATCGTTTCTCGGCCTCGGTCCCCGCAGGCACGAAATCTGAATGGGCCATTCAAGCCGAAGCGCAAAGCACGGCCGAAGGTTTCTCGCTCGATCACTTATCGGTCGCGGGCAATGGGATTCAACTGACGATTCCCAAGGCGTTACAATGGAAAGGTGGCGTAATGCCCGAAGAATCGCCCGATGCGACGGTGAGCATCGTCGCTCAAGATGCGAATTTGATCACGCTGACGCCCTTCTCGGCCATCGCCAAAATCACGCCCACGGAAGGCACTTGGACCGGTGCAGCGGAATTATCGTTTAAAGACGGCCAGCCAATCGTGAACAATGTGAAGACGCATTCGTTCAAGGGCCTCACGATTGAACGCGATGGTAAAGTGCTTTTAAAATCCATCGACGCCGAAGTGCCCTTAGTTTCCAAAGACGGCACGATTTCAATCAAGGGTCTCAGTGTCTCGAGCCCTGCAGGGGCCATCGCCCGCGGTGATGTGGAGTTTCATCCTGGCAAAGACGGCTCTTGGAACGCGGCCGCCGATGTCGATGTAGGGATTGCCGAATTAGCGGCCCAACCGGGCTGGGAAGACCTGCCGATTGAAAAGCTCAAAGGTATCCGTGTGGTCGCCCAAACCGCCCTCTCAGCGGCGGCGAATCAAAACCCCGTCGTGAATAGCCTGACGGCCAAGATCTCGCGCGCTGGCACGGACTTGCTCACGCTGAAATTACGCCAGCCTTACGTCGTCGGGGGTCCTAAACCCACGGGCGTCCTCGTCGAAGCGTCCGCCGCTAATTTACCCCTCGAATCCGTCGCCGCCGTGGTGCCTGGTTTGAAAGTCACCGGCAATCTGGATCGTGCCGAAATCGTCGCGGGCTTCAAAGCCGAAGGGCTCTTTGTGCGCACCGAAGGTGCTCCGATGGCCTTCGTAGGCACGAGCGTGACGTGGAATAACAAGACCTGGGTGCAGACGTGTGATTTGAACGCGAGCCTCGACCTGCTCATCGGCGAAAAATCCACCGTGCTCGGTTTCCAAAAAGCCGAACTGAAAAATAAAGGTCGCATCCTCGCCGCAGGTGATATCTCGCTGGGCTTGGGCGAAGCTTCGACCACGCTCAAACTCTCGGGCAACTTAGCCGCCTTGGGCGAACAGCCCTTCGCCGCCCAACTCGCTATCATCGGCAACGGCACCTACAATGCGGTGGTAGAACGCAATCCCGCAGGCGATGTCGACCTGGGCTTGGACCTCAAAGAGGTGCGTCTGAAAAACAGCACGGGCCAAGTGAAGTCGGCCTCGGTACGCGGCAAGTATCACCCGCTCAGCAATGGTCTTTCTGCCGAGGGTCAATTGAACGTCATCGTGAACAACGTGACCTCGGGTCATTTCAGTGTGACGCAAAAAGTCTCCGGGGCAAAAACCGATTGGAAGGCCGACATCACGCTCGATAACATCGATGCCGACGACTTGCTGACGCTTGCGCCCCAAGAAAAGGACGTGAGCAAAACGCCGCCGCCTCCCGCGAAGAAACCCGTTCCCGATAAAGCTCCCATTTGGGAAAACCAATCGGGCGAGATCTCGCTCGCCATCAACAAAGCGAACGCCAAAGGCATCATCGCCAAAAAAGTCGTACTCCAAATTTCCATCGACGACAAAGCCGTGCACCTCGACAAGTTTACCGGTCAGTTAGCCGAAGGGACCTTGAGCGGACGTGGCCAATTGGGCTTCAACCCCAAGACCATCAACGGTCCTTACACCTTGGCGACCACGGTGAGCCTTCATCAATTCGAGATCGGCAGCTTAGCCGACGCGTTCCCTGATTTGAAAAAATACGCCCAAGGCAAAGCCGATGTTGGCGTGAGCGCCAGCAGTGTCAGCCCCACGGTCGACACGCTTGCTAACACCCTCCAACTCGACCTCGACCTCCTCGCTAAAAACGGCCACGTGCGCGCCTTTGGCGGCAATCAAGGGGCCACCGAATTCACCACCACCGCCGGACAAGTGGGTGAAATCGTCGGAGGTCTGGCGATTATTGGGGGCGTGTTTACCAAGAACCAACCAGGCAACAATGCGATTTCCAAAACCGGGGCGGCGCTGGCGGCGGCTTCGAAATTACAAAAAGCCTTTGCCGACTTCGCTTACGACACGGCCGAGGTCAAAGCCTCGCGCTTGCCCACGGGCACGCTCAAAATTGATAAAGCCGACATCCGCAATAAGCTCCTGCACTTCACCATCAACGGCGGCATCGGCTACCGTCCTAACATGGACATGCTCGATTGGCCTATGATTCTCAAAGGCCAGTTGCGCGGTAGCGGCGAGTTTGCGAATTACTTCACCATCCTCGGCTTCAGCTCGGGTAAACCCGAAGCCGATGGCCTTTCCAGTGGCCCGACGATTTCCGTCACGGGCTCGATGAATAATGTTAAGACCGATTTGAACGAAACCATCCAGGCCGCGATCAATCGCGCCACCGGGACGGGGACTTCTTCTAATCTGACGAATGGCAATAATGCTTCGCCCGATTCCACGCCCAAGACTGCTCCCACCAATCGCAATCCCTTGGGCGACTTGTTTAAAGAACTCGGTCGATGAATCGGCCTTTCCTGATTTACGGACTTAGCGGTTTATGCCTCGGCGGTCTCATCTTGCTAGCGCTCTCGCTAGGAGTCGCGGGCTTTGGTTGGGGTGATCACCACACGCTGCTCATCCTCCGCGCCCCGCGCGTGGTGGCTGCGTTGGCCGCAGGATTGGCCCTCGGGGTGGGTGGCGGAGCGCAACAAGGGTTGTTTCGTAATCCCCTCGCCGACCCCGGTTTAACGGGCGTTTTTGGTGGAGCGTTGGCGGGCATTGCGGTGCTACTGACTTTCCAATCCGAAATCGCGTGGCGCCAAACTTCAGTCCTCCCGCTCGCTGCTTTTGGCGGAGCGCTCTTGGCCTCCGTGGCGTTGGTTATTTTAGGCAATAATAAGAGCCCGGGCCGTTTGCTCCTCACCGGACTCGGCATCAACGCATTCACCGCCGCGGTTGTCATCGTTCTCGCCACGCTCTCGCCCACCTCGCGCGAATTGCTCACCAACGGAGCTTACGGCGATTGGTTAGGCTTAGCGGCGTTTCGGTTCACGTGGTTGCCCTGCACCCTGTGCGTGATCGCGAGTTTGGGCTTATTCCGCTTCGGCACCGCCTGGGATTATTTATCCTTCGGACCCGAAGTCGCCCAAACCCTCGGCATCAACCTCCTCCGCACGCAACGCTGGTCGATTTTACTCACCGCCCTCGCCGCCGCGGCGGCCACGTGCCTCGTAGGCCAAATCGCTTTCATCGGACTCCTCGCCCCGCACCTCGCCCGCACGCTGATTGGTCCGCGTCATCGCTTAATGCTACCGCTCGCGGGAATTCTTGGAGCAACGTTGCTGCTCGCGGCGGACACCGCTGGACGCACGCTATGGACGAGTACGCCGCTCTCGGCCGCGGGAGTGATGGCACTCATCGGCGCGCCGCTTTTCATTTGGATTGCCCGACAACACCATGTCTAACCCCTTGGTCCAGTTAACGGCGGTGAGCCTTGAGATTAAAGGCCGGCGGATTTTGGATGGCGTTTCGCTGACGGCTCATGCGGGCGAAATCGTTTCACTGCTGGGACCCAATGGAGCAGGCAAATCCACGTTGCTCAAAACCATCGCGGGACTCCTCCCCCAAGCCACGGGCACCCTGCACGTCCACGAACACGACCCGCGCACCACCTCGCCCGCCACGCTGGCAGCCCAGCGTGTTTATGCCCCGCAAAATCCGCAGTCGACCTGGGATTATCGACTCAGCGATTTGCCCATCCTCTTGCACCCACGCATCGCCTCGATCGATTGGTTCGCCCACTTCCAACTCGCGGGCCTGATGTCCAAAAAGTTTTCCGAACTCTCGGGCGGCGAACAAAAGGCGGCGCACCTCGCCTTCTCACTCAGCTCTTTAGGCGACCCTTATCAGAAAATTATTTTGTGGGATGAGCCGACCAATGGACTCGACCT
>Ga0214170_1000081_pt1 | contig 40775 bp, 36 predicted proteins | sample TroBogEpilimnion_2_FD_153008 | JGI IMG/M metagenome (GOLD analysis project Ga0214170, IMG submission 153008) | Freshwater microbial communities from Trout Bog Lake, WI - 27JUN2007 epilimnion | ecosystem: Environmental > Aquatic > Freshwater > Lake > Epilimnion/Euphotic zone | place: Trout Bog... | reverse complement strand
AAGGTTCTCCACGGAGGGCTCGCATAGCGGCCGAGTGCACCGGTCTTGAAAACCGGCAAGGGAAACCTTCGTGGGTTCAAATCCCACGCCCTCCGCCATATTTTTAGAATTTTTAAGCCTGCGACTCGATTTTGAGGGCAAATTTGTGGGGGATTTCACCATTCTCGAATAGACCCTTATCTAGCGCGAAAGCCTTGCATTTAGCACACTTCATCCATGGCTATCGATAGTGAAACCAAGACCTCAAAGACTGGAGTCTTCTCGCAAGGTCGCGCGAAGCTCGCTGCCCGCACATATCGCACCGATAAGTGGTGGATCCAACCTGCGATTACTGCAGGAGTTCTATTCCTCTTTATTGTGTACGCGACTTACCGTGCATTTGAAAACGGGAAGTATTTTGCGGCACCTCTGATTTCTCCTTTCTATTCTCCATGCCTTGCACAGAACTGTGTGAAGGGTTCAACATCCTTCGTCGGCACCTTCTTTGGTACCTGGCATGTATTTGGAATGACGGTCTCACCATCACTCTTTATTTTGATCTTCCCACTCGCGTTCCGCATGACTTGCTACTACTACCGTAAGTCTTACTACCGCTCATTCTGGATGTCACCACCAGCATGCGCAGTTGCTGAGCCACACAAGAAGTACACAGGTGAGACACGCGCACCACTTATTATTCAAAATGGACATCGTTACGCTTTTTATGCCGGTCTGGTCCTCAACGTATTTCTTACTATCGATGCGGTTCAAGCATTTAGAAATGCACAAGGCCAATGGGGTCACATGTCAGTTGGTACCTTGGTGCTTACAGCTAACGCATCATTCCTATGGTTGTACTCAGCGTCATGTCACACATGCCGTCACACAATCGGTGGACGTCTGCGCAACTTCTCAGCTCACCCAATTCGCTACAAGTTGTGGAGTTGGGTCTCAGTTCTCAACCATAAGCATCAAGAGTTCGCATGGATCTCACTTTTCGGTGTTGCATTCGCAGATTTCTACGTCCGCCAAGTTTCTGGTGGCTCAATCCACAACCTTTACTTCTTCTAGGTCACAAGGGATATTAAATTTATTATGAGCAATCAACTAGAGCGTTATAAATACGACGTAGTTATCATCGGTGCTGGTGGAGCTGGACTTCGCGCTGCCGTAGAGGCGCGCGAGGCAGGACTATCTGTTGCGATCGTCTGTAAGTCATTGTTTGGTAAGGCCCACACGGTTATGGCTGAGGGTGGCGTTGCTGCATCAATGGGTAACGTGAACGAGAGCGATAACTGGATGGTTCACTTCCGCGACACAATGCGCGGCGGCAAATTCCTTAACAACTATCGCATGGCAGAGCTTCACGCTAAAGAAGCACCAGAGCGCGTATGGGAACTCGAAGTATGGGGCGCTCTCTTTGATCGCACCAAAGAAGGAAAGATTTCGCAACGTAACTTCGGTGGACACGAATATCCACGCCTTGCTCACGTTGGAGATCGCACCGGTCTAGAACTCATTCGCACCATGCAACAACGTATCGTCGCACTTCAACAAAAAGATGGTCGCGACCATGGTGATGCAGAGAAGTTCATCAAAGTATTTGCAGAAGTAACAATTACCGAGATCCTTAAGGAAAACGGAAAAGTTTCTGGTGCATATGGCTATCGTCGCGAAAACGGCGAAGAAATTTTGTTTGAAGCTCCAGCAGTTATTCTTGCAACTGGTGGCGCTGGTAAGACATTTAAAATTACCTCAAACTCTTGGGAAGGTACCGGCGACGGTCACGCGCTAGCTCTCAAAGCTGGTGGACATCTCATTGACATGGAGTTCTTCCAATTCCACCCAACGGGCATGGTCTGGCCTCCTTCAGTTCGCGGATTGCTCGTCACCGAATCAGTACGTGGTGATGGTGGAGTTCTCACAAACAGTGAAGGCAAGCGCTTCATGTTTGATTACATCCCAGATGTATTTAAAGATAAGTATGCAGATAATGAGGCTGAAGCTGATCGTTGGTACACAGATCAAGCTAACAACCGCCGCCCACCTGAGTTGTTGCCACGCGATGAAGTTGCGCGTGCTATTAACTCTGAGATCAAAGCAGGTCGCGGCACCGAACATGGTGGCGTTTACCTCGATGTCTCAAAGCGCCTTCCTGCAGATGTTATTAAGAAGAAGCTTCCATCTATGTGGCATCAGTTCTACGAACTTGCTGGTGTAGATATCACCAAAGAAGCCATGGAAGTTGGTCCTACTTGCCACTATGTAATGGGTGGCGCATGGGTTGAGCCAGATACAGCGGCTGTCATCGATGTCCCTGGACTATTTGCTGCTGGCGAGTGTGCTGGCGGCATGCATGGCTCCAACCGTTTGGGCGGCAACTCGCTCTCAGACCTATTGGTCTTTGGTCGTCGCGCAGGTCTAGGCGCCGTCGAATATGTGAAGTCCAACGGAGCTAATCCAGTCTCAGAAGGTTCAGTTGCGGCTGCAGCTGCGAAGATCGAAGCGCCATTTAACAACCCTGGCAGCGAAAACCCTTATGCCCTTCACCATGAACTCCAAGAGACAGCACATAACTTGGTCGGAATCATCCGCACCAAGACAGAGCTAGAAGAGGCGATCGCAAAGATTGCTGACCTACGCGCTCGTGCCAAAAACATTGGAGTAAGCGGCGGCCGTCAATTTAACCCTGGCTTCCACCTAACCTTCGATCTAGACAACATGCTCTTGATCGCAGAAGCTGCAGCTAAGTCCGCACTCATTCGTGAGGAATCTCGTGGCGGTCATACTCGCGAAGATTTCCCAACAATGAGTTCAACGTGGCGTCAGGTCAACAACATCACCACCTGGAATGGCTCTTCGATTGCAGTCGAGCAGAAGCACCTTCCAGATCTCACCAAGGAGCTCTTCGATCTCTTTGATATCCACGAGTTAGAGAAGTACATGACGTCAGATGAATTGTCACAATCGAGAGGCGGTTCCAACTAATGGCACGCACAATGAAACTTCGCATCTTCCGCGGTAACTCCAAGGATGGTGGACTTCAGGATGTGAGCGTTGAGGCCAATGAGGGTGAAGTTATTCTCGATGTTATTCACCGCGTCCAAGCAGAACAGATTGGCGATCTTGCAGTTCGCTGGAACTGTAAAGCTGGTAAGTGCGGTTCTTGCTCAGTAGAGATCAATGGAAAACCACGCTTGGCTTGCATGACACAAGTTGCTTCATTCGATGAAGCAGAGACAGTCACCATCACGCCTCTACGTGCATTCCCTGTCATCAAAGATCTCGTCACTGATGTCTCCTTCAACTATAAGAAGGCGATGGAAGTCCGTGCCTATGAGCCACCTGCTGATCTCAAGCCAGGTGAAGCGCGTATGCAGCAGATCGACGTTGAGCGTTCACAAGAATTCCGCAAATGTATTGAATGCTTCCTATGTCAAGACACGTGCCACGTTATTCGTGACCATGAAGAGAATAAGAAGTCATTCGCAGGCCCACGCTTCTTTATTCGCTTGGCCGAGCTGGACATGCACCCGTTGGACACCATTCGCAATCGCAAGCAATCCGCCCAGGAAGAACATGGCCTTGGAATGTGCAACATCACCAAGTGTTGTACCGAAGTCTGTCCTGAGCACATTCGCATCACCGATAACGCGATTATTCCGATGAAAGAGCGTGTTGTAGACGTGAAATACGATCCACTTCGTTGGCTTGGCTCAGTTATTCGCAAGCGCGAGGGCATCAACTAAAAATGAGAATCTTTATCCGCTGGGGCATTTTAGCCCTAGCGGTCTGGGCGGCTACCGCGCTGATTCCAGGAATAAAAGTTCATGGCGGAGCTTGGAGCTATCTCTGGGTAGCTCTCCTTTTCTCGGTAATCAATACCGTCTTAGGTTCGCTCATCAAAATTTTGACTCTTCCTGCAGTTATTTTGAGTGCAGGACTCTTCCTATGGGTGATCAATGCAGCAATGCTTGAACTCACTGCCCGCTGGAGTAAGTCACTGACCATCACATCGTTCTGGTCTGCTCTCTTTGCCTCAGCAATTATTAGCGTTATTACAAGCGTCGGACAGAAAATCACGCTTCGCACCCGCAATAATTAGCTCCATGAGCGGCACAAATCAACGAGAGATTAAACAGGTTGGACTTGTTGCTCTCGGTGGTGTCATAGGCTCCTTAAGTCGATGGGGATTTTCACTTTTCATACCGAACCATAATTTTGCGTGGGGAACACTCGCTGTCAATTACATCGGCTCAATCATCCTTACAGCTCTGATAGTCCACATCAAACATCATCCAGACCCTCAGTGGTGGTGGCGTCCGGCCATTGGCACTGGATTCTGCGGCGGATTTACGACCTACTCAGCTTTCGCGCTCAAACTCAATCAATATCTTGATGCCAAAAATATTCACTCATTACTCGAGTATTCCATCGCATCACTTGTTGGAACTTTCATCTTTGTCTACATCACTTATGAAATTGCAGATGCTAGATGGAGTAAAAAGTGAGAGAGCTGCTTATTTCACTCGGTGCAGGAGTCGGTGCCCCAGCTCGATATCTCGTAGATAAACACCTCAAGAAATTGCATTCGGTCAACCTGCCCATAGAAACTTTGCTCATAAATATCGTGGGCTCGTTTGTCTTGGGCTTCACTGTCCATCGATCCGCAGACATAAGCTATCTCGTGGGTACAGGATTCGCTGGCGCCTTCACCACCTGGTCAACGTTTATGGTTGAGGTTCACGATCTATTTCAGAGGCGCAAACAATTGCGCGCTCTGGTCTATCTCGCGCTCACCTTGGCTCTTGGAATTGCAGCCGCGGCGCTCGGTAATTCCATCAAGTAGCGAGATCTAGCTTCTAGAAATATTAGACATCCACACTTCAATTTCATCAGGGTGACTTGGGAGTGAACGACTGAGTACCTGACATCCATTCTTCGTGACGAGGATGTCATCCTCAATACGAATACCTATGCCGCGGTATTCGGCGGGAAATAGCTCGTCATCCTCGTGGATATAGAGGCCTGGTTCTACTGTGAAAATCATTCCCTCTTCGATCAAGCCCTTGCGATAGTTCTCTTCACGCGCTTTGGCGCAATCATGAACATCTATGCCGAGCATGTGGCAGGTTCCATGAAGAGTCCAGCGACGATGGAATCCGGCGTCCGGTTTAAGAGATTCTTCGGCGCTCACGGGAAGAACGCCAAGTTCTTCGAGTCCCTTGGCTAGCACTTCTTGGGCGGCTTGGTGAATGGCAGAAAATGGAACCCCTGGCTTAATCGCTGCAAAGCCTGCGCGTTGAGCTTCGTAGACCAACATATACAGCTTGCGCTGTGCTGGAGTGAATTTTCCATTGACTGGAAGTGTGCGCGTGATATCCGCGGTGTAATAAGAATCCATCTCGACACCTGCATCGATCAAAATCAAATCACCATTACGTACAGCGCCATCATTTTGGATCCAGTGGAGAATGCAAGCATGAGATCCAGAAGCCGCGATGGTGTCATACCCCAAGTCGTTTCCTTCTAGGCGAGCACGCCCGAAGAACGCTGATTCGATTATGCGCTCACCGCGAGTAACAGATGTTGCAGCAGGAAGCGCACGAACACAATCAACAAAACCACGGCTCGTTGCATCGATAGCCTTTTGCATCTCACTAATCTCGTATGAATCTTTGATCAATCTCATCTCATCTAAGGTTGTAGCCAGTTTCTTCTCGCGCTTCTTGCGCTTTTCAATCTGCTTATCTATCTTTTTATCTACACCGCTCAGAACAATCGTCTCTATCGAATCAGCGAGCACATCGCTAATGTCGGCGATATCTCGTGTCGTAATGCCATATTTGGTCTCAGTCTCTTCCAACGTCATGCGACGACCGATCCAAAATTCGCCATGTCTTCTGTCTGTAAAAAATCCGTCACTTTGTCGATCAGAACGAGGGTGAACAAAAAGTATGGCTTTGTGTCCATCGTTATCTGGCTCCAAAACGAAGACGGAGTCAGGCACTATGTCGTTGGAGAGGATTCCTGTTATCCAGGAAAAGGCAGAATGGGCGCGAAAACGATAGTCGGTGTCATTGCTACGAACTTTTAGACGCCCTGCTGGTATTACTACACGGATCCCTGGATAGAGCGCAGAGAGTTTACCTTGGCGCGCATGAGCGAAAGGCACAACGGCTTCGCGCTTGATATTGGTCAGGGGCGATGGCGCCCACCCCTGCTTGATGAATTCCGTCATTCCGCTGGCTACAGGAAGATCATGTGAGGCCTTGCCTTGATCGGAAAGGCTGGCACTGGAGTTGTTGCTCATACTTCCTAGAGTACTCGCAATAAAGTCACTACGCTTTAAGCATGACAACTCATCTTCGTTGGGGATTTTTAAGTGCTGGTGGAATTGCAACAGCTGTTGCACAGGATTTTGCGATTGCAGGTATTCCAATTCGCGCTGTCGGAGCACGTGACATTGCAAAAGCGGAAGCATTTGCCGATCAGTTCAGCATCCCCAATCCCCATCAGGGTTATGAGTCACTCGTTAATGATCCCGAAGTGGATATCGTTTATGTCTCGACAATTCACCCATGTCATCACGAACACGCCATGTTGGCGCTCAATGCTGGCAAGCATGTTCTATTAGAAAAGCCATTTACCATCAACGCGCGAGAAGCTAAAGAGATCGCAGATCTCGCACGGTCCAAGAATCTTTTTGTCATGGAAGCCATGTGGACTCGTTTTGTTCCTTCAATGGATGCAATTTTTGAAGTTATTAATTCAGGACAACTAGGTGATATCCAAGCTGTAATAGCTGATCACAGTCAGCACCTTCCACATGTTGCGCGTATGACCGAGCTTGAACTTGGTGGCGGTGCGCTATTAGATCTTGGTATTTATCCGGTTTCATTTGCGCACAGAATCCTGGGTAAGCCCTCGGCAATCACAGCAAAAGCCACCTTAACGAACACAAAAGTGGATTCAATGACGTCAATAATCTTTGAATACTCCACGGGTGCACAAGCAACACTTACGACATGTTCAGTCGCAGCTGGTCCAGTCACTGCTTCGGTATTAGGTACTGAAGGAAGAATAGAAATTGATGGAGATTTTTATGGCCAAGCTACGTTTAGAGTTATCAATAAACTCGGAGAAGTAACTGATTCTTACAGCCACAAGATTTTGGGTCACGGACGCCAATACCAAGCCCTTCACGCTGAAAAATGCATCGCTGAAGGTCTCATCTCAAGCCCAGTAATGAGTATTGAGGAAACCGTGGACATCATGGGAATTATGGATGCAATTCGGGCACAGACTGGGGTCAAGTATCCAACAGAGTAGGTCACACCTGCTTGGCATAGAATTGGGCATATGCGCCCCGAATTTCACTACACGCCTGCCACCAACTGGATGAACGATCCCAACGGATTGCTCTACTACAAGGGGCTTTTTCACCTCTTTTATCAATATAACCCAGAAGGCGATCAGTGGGGCCACATGTCATGGGGGCATGCAACCAGTAGCGATCTGCTGACCTGGACAGAGCTACCAGTAGCGATCCGAGACGATGAGCGCGCCATGATTTTCTCTGGCAGTGCAGTAGTAGATCATCAGAATTCTTCAGGCTTTGGCTCTATCGAGAATCCTCCGATGGTTGCCATCTATACCGAACACCAAGAAGAGCATCAGGCCCAGGGACTCGCATACAGTCTTGATGAGGGAGTGACCTGGACTAAGTATGCGAACAATCCTGTACTAGATCTCAACAAGAAAGATTTCCGTGATCCAAAAGTAACGTGGGACAGCGCACGTCAACATTGGCTTATGGCTGTTGCCTTGCCACAAGAATTCATCATTCAGTTCTACAAGTCAGATGATCTCAAGAGTTGGACACATCTAAGTAACTTCGGTCCAGTTGGCGCCGTTGGTGGCATTTGGGAATGCCCCGATCTCTTTGAACTCGAAGTAGATGGCACCACTAAATGGGTTTTGATTGTCAGCTTGAATCCAGGTGGACCAGTTGGCGGATCCGCAACCCAATATTTCATTGGTGATTTCGACGGCACCACATTTACACAAACTGAATATCTTGATGAGATTAAGTGGATTGATTTCGGTGCTGACTATTACGCAGCTGTTTCATTTAACGATGCTCCAGACAATCGTCGCATCATGATTGGCTGGATGAGCAATTGGGATTATGCGAAATTTATTGAAGCCAATCCATATCGTGGTCAGATGAGCTTGCCACGCGAGATCAGCTTAGAAAAGATCGACGGTCAGATTGAATTAATTCAAAAGCCTGTGCGCGAAGCGGCTCATTTGGTGCGTGATATTGAGATCACAAATGATCCAATAGTTATTGCTGGTGGGATAAAGATGGGCTTCGACCCTGCTACCCAAACTGTCTATGTGGATCGCAGCATGAGCTCTATAAATAGTGCCATGCATAGCGTGCCCGTTAAGGCATCAACCGGAGTGGTCAAAGCCCAATTGGTCGTGGATAAGGGCTCACTTGAACTATTTATCGATGGTGGGCGGCAAGTAATTACCGACCTATTTCTGTTGTAAAGTCTCCCCACACTTGGAGACGCCGCATAGCCCGGCCGAAATCGCATTGTGCCTCATGGTGTTTCATGAGGGAGCATAAATATCTGCATTGTCGAGCAAAGATCCTTCATATCTGCTCAGAATTTAAAGAATTTATTCACTGACTTCTTGACAAATCACATATTTAGTTAAATACTGAATAAATAAGCAAGCGTTGATTCAAAATCCATTCAGAGTGAGTTTGGCTATGAATCGGGCGCACGAGAGAGGAATGGCAATGAGCGCTAAATACGATGTCAAACCATTTAAAATCCACATTCCTGAAGAAGACCTCCAGGAAATGATGGATAAATTGCGCAAAACTCGTTTCCCTACCGATTTTGGAAACGATGATTGGCGATATGGCTACAACACCGAATATCACCGCGTACTTGTTGATTATTGGATTAACCAATATGACTGGCGCAGTATCGAAAATGAAATGAATAAGCTTCCGCACTTCAAAGTGGATATTATGGGAGTTCCGCTTCACTTTATTCACGTTAAGGGATCCGGTAAAAATCCGATGCCTTTGTTGTTGCACCACGGCTGGCCTTGGACATTCTGGGATGTGCGTAAAGTTATTGAACCATTTACAAATCCAGAAAAATTTGGTGGAAATGCTGAAGACTCATTTGATGTAGTTTTGATTTCACTTCCTGGCTATGGATTCTCTTCACCGTTAACCGAGAGGGGTTGGAACTTCTGGCATACCGCCGATTTGGAAAACACCCTTATGAAAGAGGTTCTCGGTTATGAGAAATATGCAACCGCGGGTGGTGACTGGGGCGCATTAATTGCACAACAACATGGACACAAATATGCAGATGATGTTATTGGTGTTTATTCACATTTCCCTGCACAGATGAGCCACTATCTTCCTACTCACCCAGACCAACCCAAAGGGATTGAGTACGACCCCATTCTTGGTTTACCAGCAGCAAGTAATTACTCAGCTGAAGAAGCTGGCTGGTTTGAACGTGGAAAGCTGTTCGTTGAGAGAGAATCTGGCTATGGTGAAATTCAATTAACCAAACCTCAGACTTTGGCAGCGCTCGTTGCTGATTCACCCGCCGCACAACTCGCTTGGATTACCGAAAAGCGTTATTTCTGGGGTCTTGCAGAGCGCGGCGTCGGTACTGAAGCATTTGAAAAGGTTTGGCCGAAAGATGATCTGATCACTACCGCTGCTGTTTATTACTTAACAAATACTGGCGGCACCTCTTCACGCTATTACTGGGAGTGCATCGGCAATCCATGGCAGCCTACACATACAAACTTCCCGGTTGTTGCAGTGCCTACCGCTGTCAGTATCTATCCCGGTGAAATCTACAAGCCACCACTAACCTGGACGCAGAAGTACTTTAATCTTCAACAATATCGAGTTCATGACAAAGGTGGTCACTTTGCACCACTCGAAGTTCCCGAAATCTATGTTGATGATGTAGCTACCTTCTTCAGGAACTTCCGCTAGTTCCTCCTCGAAAAGGAAGCACGATAAACCCGTCTAGCCACTCGGCTGAGGCGGGTTTATCACATTTTCATAACAATTCAAGAAATGAATAAAAATCCCTTGACACAGTATATGACTCAGGTTACTTTTTCGGAATACCCATTCAGGGTATGAATAAAAAGTAAAAAATAAATCTCGACAGTGATGCCGAGCAAAGAAAAATAGGAGTGTTACATGAAACTTAGCTTCAAAAAGAAAGCTCTTGTAGCCCTTGTGACTACAGGACTTACTTTAACTGCAATTTCAGTTGGCGTTGAGAACTCTGCCAATGCCGCAGGCGTTAATCCAAAGAACATTGTTTTTGTTGCTTCGGTCATTAACACCACTAACCCTTACATGGCTTCCAATATTGCTGGTGCACAGGCACTGGGCAAGAAGTTGGGAATTCCAGTTCAGATTGTTGACTCGCAAGGTTCCTCACAAGTTGAGATCTCAAAGATTCAAGCAATCTTGGCACAAGGCAAGACAGTCGTTATGTTCGTTAACACTGTATCGAGCTCAGATGCACCAATTATCGTTAACGCTGTAAAGAAAGCTCATGGATTCGTTTCGATCTGGTGGAACAAGCCAGATAGCCTCGAGCCATGGAATGTTGGAAATAGCTTCGTTGCATTCCAAAAGCACCCAGGAGTTTCCAGCGGCGCATGTGATGCTGACAAGCTTGGTGCCGCTCTTGGTGGCAAGGGAAATGTTATTGAACTTCCTGGCGTCAAGGACAGCACAACAAGTGTTACTCGTGTAGCAGGATTTGAAACAGAGTTGAAGGCAAAATTCCCTAACATCAAGATCTTGGATGCACAGCCATCAAACTGGGATCCTAACCTTGCATACAACAACACCAAGACCATGATCGCAAAGTACGGAAATACAATCAATGGTGTTTGGTCTGCTGATGATGCAATGCAAACCGGTTCCATCAAGGCATTCACAGATGCAAACTTGGTTAACAATGTGAAGTTCGCATCAGATGGACTTTATGCTGACACAATTGCTGCAATCAAGAGCGGTGAAGGCAACAACGCAATTGTTGGCGAAACCTTCCACCGTGGATATGCAGCTTCTGCAATCGGTCTCTACACAGCGTATCTAGCAGCAATTGGAAAGATCGATCCATCAAAACTTCCACACTCAGAGCGTGACTCAATGTTCAAAATCGCTTGTGTAGACAGCACAAACTTGGATCAATACACCAAGTGGGATAACAACATTCCAGGATGGATTGATCAATTGATCAAGAATGGTCCATGGAACACACAACCATTCCCACTCGTTGCAGGCGGACCTGAGAAGACACCAGCAGGTTGGGCTTCACAGTTCTAATAGCCTCGAAATTAAATAAATTTCGAGATAACAAGTAAGTAAAAGCAAAGGGGAGTTATGGCACTTAGCTAGATTTATATGAAATCTGCTAAGTGTCATAGCCTCCGAAAAGGTAGAAAAGAGGAGAACATGTCTCAAGTATCAGCTTCAGAGAAAGCGAAACTGTCTGACAGTAAATTTGAGGCGTCGACGCTAAAGGCAGCTGCCAAAAAGAATGCGCTCATTAAGTCACTCACTGAGCCAGCAGCGCTGATTGGTGTTGTCATCATTTTATGTGTTGTCTTCTCACTGATTAATGCAAGATTTTATGGAATCGTCAATATTCGCACCATTCTTGAGCAAGCAGCCATCCCACTTATTCTTGCAGTGGGTTCAACCTTAGTTATTTTGATTGGATCCATTGACCTCTCTATTGAAGGTGTGATGGGAGCTTCTGCGATGTCATTCGTTTTATTAACAGCGAATACCCGAAACCCACATGATCACGGTGATGTCGCCGTCCTTGCTGGTATCGCAACTGGAGCTGTCTTTGGATTTGCAAGTGGTTACATATTAACCAAATTTAAAGTTCCTTCCTTTGTGGTGACATTAGGAATGTGGTTCGTGGGACAAGGCTTTGCAACTATGTTGTATGGCGATACCGCAACGCCATATATGACAAATAGTCGCGTATCTGGCTGGAGCCCTCGACTTACCTTTGGACTTCCCAACGCATTTTGGGCAGCACTTATCGTGGTGGTCCTCGGATTTTTGCTTTTGAACTTTACCAAATTAGGTAGATCAGCAATGGCGATTGGAAACAATGAGTCCATTGCAAAAACAACGGGTCTTAATATAGACCGTGTCAAAATTAGCATCTTTACCTTTGCTGGTGCACTCACCGGCATCGCAGGAATTATCGGCGCAATTCAACTCGGCTCGGGCTCTCCCGATGTTGGTAAGGGAAGTCTGTTTGTTTCGGTCCCTGCAGTTGTTATTGGTGGAACAGCACTTGCCGGTGGTCGCGGTGGCGTACTTCGAACCATCCTTGGCGTATTTCTCTTAACAATTTTAAATGACGGTTTAATCGTCGCTGGCGTGAGTGCTAATTATCAATCGGGCGTAGCTGGTCTAATTTTAATTGCGGCAATTATCTTTGCCCTCTGGTCACGTAGAGACAAGCTAGGAGTTGCAAAATGAGTCTATTTAAAGCAACGGAAAAGAATGGCGTCACAACAGGAGCTTCCGCCTTATCATTAAGAAACATCAAAATAACCTTTGGTGACCTGGTGGCGGTGGACAATGTTTCCTTTGATATTCAGGAGCGCGAGGTTGTTGGTCTCATTGGTGAAAATGGCGCCGGTAAATCAACGTTACTTAAAATCCTAGCCGGGGTATATAAGCCCGATAGTGGAACAATTGAACTATCTGGAGAAGCGAAGAAATTTAAAGGGCCACAAGATTCCCTTGACGCTGGAATCGGAATTGTGCACCAAGAGCAATCACTCTTTACTAACCTATCTATAGCTGAAAATCTTGAGTTTGTGAGTGGTGGTTCTAGTAAATCAGGTACCATTTTCAAACCCTTCAACTGGGTCAAGGCCAACAAAAATGCTGCGCTTGCATTAGGAAAAGTGGGTTCCAAATTAGATCCTCGAACCCGAGTTGGAGATTTATCATTTATTGATCGGCAAATGGTGGAAATTGCAAAAGCGATGAAGGTGAGCACGGCGAAGGTTTCGAACCCGATCATTATTCTCGATGAACCGACATCATTGCTCGAAGTTCATGAGACTGAGGCGTTAGAGCGAGAGATTGCGAAAATCAAGGACCTGGGCTCTGTTATATTTGTTTCGCACCGCCTTGATGAAGTAATGCGAGTATGTGATCGAATTATCGTGTTACGAGATGGCAAATTAGTTGCGATTAAAGATCGCGATGATGTGAACCAACAGGAGCTCTTCCAATTAATGATGGGTCACGAAAAAAAATCTCAACCCCGAAGTTACCAGCGAAAGCATCAAGGTGATACGCCGAAAGTCGAGCTACGTGAAGTGGGCAAAAAAGGTGAATTTAGAGGCGTAAATTTGAAACTTGTTGCTGGTGAAATTACGGCGATTATCGGTACAAATGGATCCGGCCGTGAAGATTTGTGCAAAGCAATCTATGGAGTCAAAAGTTTTGATACTGGCACCATGCTGATAGATGGCAAGGAGATTAACCACTGGAATGTACAAAGAGCAATCGAAAGTGGATTTGGATTAGTTCCCGCTGAGCGTAAAGTTGAAGGTCTCATTGGTGGGCTTTCCGCAGCTGACAATATTTCACTCATTTTCAATGATGATGTAAAAAATGGTTTCCTTATTAATCCGAAGAAAAATCTCGCCATCGCTAAAGAGTGGTTTGAGGAATTGGATATCCGTCCTCGCGCTCCGCAGAAGGAGTTGGAGAAATTCTCTGGCGGAAATCAACAGAAAGCGGTTTTAGCGAAATGGTTAAAATCGAAAGAGTTGTCAGTTTTGATTTTGGATCACCCATTGCGAGGACTTGATCCCGGAGCTGCCGAGACTGTTAATTCCCTAATTCGCAAAGCTGCGGCTGAAGATACCGCAGTGTTATTGCTGGGTGACACCATGGAAGAGGTTTTGGATATTGCAGACCAAATTTCGGTCATGAAAGACGGAGAGGTAACAGGAAGTTTTGATCTTCATGTCGATCACCCCTCTACCTTGGATCTATTGGAAAAGATGGTGTGAGATGACTCAATTAACTAGTAATTTAATCGCTCCCAAGTTTGATGTGAAAAAGGCGTGGAAAATATTTGGTCCTTTTGCCATCTTTGCAATCCTCTTCGTCATTGTCATTATTCGAAACTCAAACTTTTTGAGTGGTGGCGGACTCGGTGTTGCAACTCAGGTATCAGCACCGATATTGATGGTAGCTCTTAGCCAATCCTTGGTACTCAATATTGGATCCATTGATCTCTCTAATGCTGCTTTATCACTTCTTGGTGCGATTATTTTGGCGGTCTCGCTTCCGCGCCTTGGAGTGAGTGCCCCCGTATTCATCCTCATTTTAACGACGCTATTTGGCGCAGTTAATGGTGCCCTTGTCGCCTATACCCGAGCACCATCTTTTGCCCTAACACTGGGTACGCTGGGAATTTTTCAAACAGCATCCCTTGTCGTTAGTAAGGCTACCTCTGTCTATGTCGATAATAACGACTCTTACCTCGGCCATTTAAATAACAACACAATTCTAACGATCCCACTGATCTTTTATGTCGGGGTTCTTTTGGCAATTCTTCTTTGGGCGTTTTTGAAGTACACAACTATTGGCCGATCTATGACAGCTGTTGGACTCAATGAAACTGGATCGGTTTTTGCCGGTCTGAGAATCAAGCGAATTAAGATTCTCGCCTTTGCAATCTCAGGATTGGTGAGTGGTGTGGCGGGAATTACCATCATCTCTCAATCTGGTTCCGCTTCGCCGAATGGATTAGGCAGCGATTTATTGTTGCCAGGAATTGCGGCTGCAATTGTCGGAGGCACTTCAATTCTTGGTGGTGTAACCAACCCCATCAATGTTGTCTTTGGTTCCTTGATTATCTCAATGATCCCTATTACAACAACAGCACTAGGCGTGAATGCACAGGCGCAAAGCTTGATCTATGGATTTGCAGTCATTGTTGTTGCAGCCTTCACTTTGAGTCATGCTCGGAAGAATATCGTGAAGTGACCGTCGGTAACTTAGCGAGGACATCGTGAAATTAAGTCGTATAACCATTTATTAAAAAAAGGAGATCAAATGCTTGGTTTAGTAGCTCCGGGCGAGTTGTCCGAGGGAAAAGTATTAAGTAACCTAGAACCGCAAGAGGTTCTTGTTTATTTTGAAACACTTGCCAATATCCCACGTGGTTCTGAAAATGAAGAGGAGGCGGCCAATTGGGTTGTAGCCTTCGCTCATAAATTAGGATTGGAAGCTGCTAAAGATGATAAGCACTGTGTCTTTGTTCGTAAACCAGGACAGCACGGCTTAGAGAATGCAGCGCCCCTCATCTTGCATGGCCATCTTGATATGGTGTGTGAAAAAGCAGAGGGTGTTGATTTTGACTTCATCAATCAACCCATTGAATTAAATGTAGATGGAGAGTTCATTCACGCAGTCGGCACCTCACTTGGGGCTGATAATGGCATCGGAGTCTCTTATATTTTGGCGCTCTTGGCCTCAAAGGACATTCCTCATCCCCCATTGGAAGCGGTTTTAACCGCTATGGAGGAGAAGGGAAAGGCAGGATCAGCACAGTTTGATACCACTCGCCTAAAAGGGCGTCGAATGATTGACTTCAACTGGATAACAGACAAAGAGATTTTGGCGGGATGTAGTGGAGACGTTTCATTCCTTGTGGATTTTCCAGGAGAGTTTGAAGTTGCACCTGAGTCTCATGATGTAGCGTATGAACTTCGAGTTCGTGGACTTAAGGGTGGCCATTGTGAGTTTGATATTCAACTAGAGCGTGCAAATGCCGTTCAGGTTCTCGCTCGGGCCCTCAATGACCTCCAAAACAAAATTGATATTCTCATTGCTCAACCTTTTGGTGGAGCCCAAAACAACGCAATACCAGCTGATGCTCAAGTGATTGTAACTCTCTCTTCGAGCTCATTGAATGTTGCTCGAGACATTATTGCTACGCTCGATCACAAATTAAAGAATGAATATGATATCTCTGATCCTAATGTGCGTTTAGAGTTTGAAGCGACCCCTAAACCGGAGAAGGTTTTCTCTGACGCTGCAGGAAAGCGATTTGTTCGAGTGACTTCCTTGATACCTAATGGTGTGATCTCTTGGAATACTCATGTTCCTGATCGAGTTGCATCCTCAAACAATTTAGGAACTGCACGTCCAACGGAGGCCGGAGTTCGCTTGGCTTCGACTATTACTGCGGCGATTACCTCCAAGAAGCATGAGATTCTTGAGCGCGTCCAAGAGCTGGTGGATCTTGCAGGTGGAGGAGTAACACTCTCCATCTTTGGATTGGATGCCCCAGAGTTTCCCTATAAGCCAGATTCACAACTATTAGCAACAGCTTCGAAGGTGTATCGCGAGGTTCTTGGTACTGAACCCAATGTGGAGGTTTCGCAATGCTCACTCGAATTGGGAATGTTTAGTAATCGCGTACCAGTCGATGACATCATTTCAATTGGAACAGAACTCCACGCGCTGCACTCTCCCGCTGAAAAGGTCAATCACGCCTCTGTCGCTCGGGTTTGGCCCTACATCAAAGCGGTAGTCGCCAATCTCGGTTAAAACCTCATTATTCAGAAATAACTGAAAATCGGGAGTTTTTCTGTAATTCTCTGAAAGATAGTGAAATGACGGCTATAGCCTAATTTTCAAGTAAATACTGCGCTGTTTCGTGGTCGGTGATAAGCACATCAATCCACTGACCACGAACCACAGCCAATGTCGCTTTATGTTTACTTGCACCACCAGAAACGCCAATCTTTAACGGTACCTCACGAAGTTGATCCAGCGAAATTCCAATCACAAGGTTGTCGAGTTGTGTCTTAACTGGCTTGCCTTGCTGATCAATAAACCGTAAATTAATTTCGGCAATAGCGCCCTTAGATCGGGCAACATCGAACTGCTCGTCGGTGAAAAAATTGAAATCAGTTGCGTTATAGGCTTTAGCTTCTGCCGTACCAATACCAACCATTGCGATGTCGAGATTCGCAAACTCTTCGAGTGCTTTATTAGTTTGCGAATAGTTCTCGGTCAGCACCTCACGCATTTCCTTAGATTTAACAACACCAGGGACGCGTAGAAAAATTGCTTTTGAGTTTGTTAGATTTGAAAAGTTTTCCGTTGCAGAGGTGATCAAGTGTTGGAGTGAGGGTTGGCCAATTCCTCCAAGAAGCTCGACAATTTTCTCAACTTTTATATTCTTCGAAAACTGAAGTGCACCCACAAAGCTTCGGAAAGAACGGCTCCATGCGGTGAAGCCAATTGATTTGCCTTCAACGGGCAGCATCACAAATACTGAGGCGAGTGCTTCACCCAGTGTTCTCATCAACTCCGGCTCAGATTCACCACTGCCGTCAACAATGTGGACTTGTCTCAAGCCAAATCTGGTCTCGACTGCGTGCTCTAAATCTGAAAATAAACCTTTGGGAGTAATGACCACGCTTTTGATAATTCCAGTGTCTTTGGCAGATTTTAAAAGTCGTGAAACTCTAGCTTGGGAAATATTGAGACGAGTGGCAATCTCAACTTGGTCTAATCCGACATTGTGGTAAAGGTGAGCAACCTTCGAGATCATACGAATATTGTCGATCTCGTCATCCTCTAAATTTTTCAATTGCCCCACCCCTCGCTAAGAAGCCTAATTTAAGCATTCTTTATGAGCCATTTAGCGGTATTCAGGTCGGTTGCGATTGAATTTACCCAACCACCTTTCAGGGCTGCTCGTATCGCTTGATATTTAGATTTGCCTCCGGCAATACCGATTCGCGTGTCTACTGTTTTTAGTTGAGCAAGGGAAATGCCAATAACTAAATCATTCAGTGGGGTTTTGATAGGAATGCCTTCACTATCAATAAATCGCAAATTAATTTGACCCACTGCTCCTGCTTTTTTAACGGAATCAAATTGTTCTGCGGTGAAAAAGTTGTCTCCACCCTTGAGAGGGGCATCAATTTCACACGTGCCTAACCCGACGAGCGCTGTGTCAACCTTTTCAAAGAGATTTAGTGCCTCTTGAGTGTAATAATCATTTGCAATCAAAACATCGCGAATTTTCTTACTCTCAACAACGCCAGGAATTCTGAGGAACATCGGGGTCGCTTCTAAGGCCTCTGCGAATTTTTGTGTAGCCAATGCCGCTTCGTGTTGTAAAGCCGGATCTCCAACATCGCCCAGCATTTCAACAACATATCGAGTGTTGGATTTCTTCACATTTTGCAGGTACTTGGCTGTTGAACGCAAAGATCGCGACCATGAGGTGAAACCGATGACTTCGCCGGGCAAGCCGGTAATGGAAACTTGTCCAGCAAAAAGCTGACCTAAATCTCGACTTAAAACACTTTCGTCGGAATTATTTCCAATGTCAAAGATGTAAGAGGATTTGAGGCTGTATGCGATCTCTAATTGCCCCTCAAGCTCTGCATAAAGTCCTTGGGGCATAAATACCTCAGTGCGCACAATGCCCTCTTTTTCGGCTTGTAGAAGCAACCGAGAGACTCCAGCTTGGGAGAGATTACAAACCTTTGCTATGTCCCCTTGGTTCATATTTGCTTTGTGATACAACCATGCGACTTTTGCTATCAAGCGTTGTTGGTCTTGGACGGGTGAGCTGCTCTGGAGCGTAAGGCCGGGCACCTGCTTACTGCTGGCCATTCCCCCTCCTTTTATAACAATTTGATAACAATAAAGTTTTTTTTAAAAAATGTTGATTCTTAGAGTATCAGGTTTTATTATTGCCTTGTATAATTATTTATACATTAAATGAATATTTATTTGAACGTCAAATGTATTTATTTTCATTGGTTTTGGAGGGGTAAAGGATGGTTCAGGAAGTGTCAGAGCTAAGCAAGGATTTCCTCTTGGAGGCGCAACGTCGCATGGTGCGAATTCGCCTTTTTGATGAGCGTGCCTCAAAGATGGTCAAGAGAGGTCAAATTCCCGGCACTGTGCACACCAGCATTGGTCAAGAGGCACAGGTTGTCGGAGCTTGCATGGCTCTCGGTGATCAGGATTACATGACCGGCAACCACCGCTCACATGGTCACCCCATTGGAAAAGGTTCCCCACTTGCCCCGCTAATGGCGGAGTTGGTTGGTAAAGCAACAGGCATTTGCAAAGGTCGCGGAGGCTCTCTCCACCTCGCCGACTTCAGTGTTGGATCCCTCGGAGAGTCAGGGATTGTGGGTTCATCAATTCCCATTGCAACCGGTGCTGCATTGTCTTCAAAAGTTCTTGATAACGGCAAAGTATCACTCGCCTTCTTTGGTGACGGTGCAGCAAATCAAGGCAATCTTTATGAATCAATGAACCTCGCTGGCATTTGGAATCTTCCCGTAATCTTTTTATGCGAAAACAATCTTTATGCACTTTCGACTCCAGCTCACACCGTTACTAGTGGAGTGATTGCTTCACGTGCAGCGGGATTTAATATCCCTGGCGTTCGTGTTGAAAATGGTCAAGATTTTATGAATGTGTTTAACGCTGTTAAGACGGCTGCGGATCGTGCTCGCCGTGGCGAAGGCCCAACACTTATTGAGGTTGTTACCTATCGATTCAACGAACACTCGGAAGGACTTCGCCTTGGTGTCGACTATCGCGATGCGGAAGAAAAAGCAGAGTGGCTCGCGAAAGATCCGATTGTCATATTCCGTGATTACCTAGTCAACAACTCCATTGCCACCACTGAAGAACTTGATGCGCTTTATGCATCTGTGGAAGCGGAGGTTGAAGAGGCATTTGAGTTTAGCCAATCAAGTCCATTCCCTGATCCAACAGATCCTTACGAGAATCTCTACACAGAACCATTTGAGGTATACGCATGAAAACAGTGATGAGTTATTTAGGTGCCATCGGCGCATCACAACGTGAAGCAATGGATGCAGATTCTCGCGTTATCATCATCGGTGAAGATGTTGAAGCAAATGTTTACGGTACAACTGGTGCTGGAAAGGCACGTGCAGCGGAAGGCGACTTCTTGCAGCGTTATGGAAGAAATCGCATTAGAAACACCCCCATCTCGGAAGAGATAATTGTTGGTGCTGCAGCTGGTGCTGCGATGACCGGACTTCGACCTATTGTTGACCTTTCTTACTCTTCATTCACATATTTAGCGATGGATCAATTTGTAAACCAAATTGCGAAGAATCGCTTCATGTTTGGTGGCCAAGCCTCAATACCTGTTGTTTTTCGTTCCGCTATGTTTTATGGATTAAACACTGGCGCACACCACTCGGATCGTCCATATCCAATGTATATGAACGTACCCGGACTCAAAATAATTGCACCGGCGTCACCAAGCGATGCAAAGGGTCTCTTGCGCGCTGCCATTGACAGCGATGACCCGGTGCTCTCCTTTGAAGCATGTCCACTCTGGAGCATGAAGGAAGAGGTTGAAGAGGATGAGTTTTGGATTCCTCTTGGTGTAGGTCGCACTTTGAGAGAGGGGAGCGACCTCACCATTGTTGCAATCTCGGGTGCTGTTCCAGAAGCGGTCGCTGCTGCAGATGAGTTAGCAAAAGAAGGAATCTCAGTCGAAGTTTTCGATCCGCGCACACTTGTTCCTATGGATGTGGAAGGCATTATTAAATCAGTTGTAAAAACCGGTCACTTGGTTGTTGCAGATCCCGCACACAAAACTTGTGGTGCAGCGGCAGAGATCTCGGCACTTGTTGCCGAGCATGCTTTCAATTCGTTACAAGCCCCGATCAAGCGCGTTGTGACACCTGATACCCAAATTCCATTTAGTCCAGCACTTGAAAAACATTTATATCCAAATCGAATCAATATTGCAGAAGCTGCTCGTTCACTTCTTCAAGTCAAGCAACCAGCATAAGGAAAGGCAAAAGAATGCGCGTAGAGGTTTTATTGCCCCAATGGGGAATGGGAATGAGCGAAGGTGTTATTTCCCTATGGTTAAAAAAAGTTGGTGATTCTGTTGTTGAAGATGAACCCATTGCAGAGGTTGAGGCGGAGAAAGTTGAAGAAGAGCTCACTGCACCAGCAACTGGAAAGCTCGTTGAAATTCTAGTACCAGCAGGAGATACAGCAGAGGTTCGTACTGTTGTAGCAATTATCGAAACGGAATAAGAATGAATAATTTTGACCTGATAGTTATTGGCGGCGGCATCAATGGCGTTGGCATAACTCGCGAAGCAGCGCTGCATGGATATCGCGTTCTCCTAATTGAACAAGATGATATCTGTAGCGGCGTTTCTGCCTGGTCAGGGCGTCTCGCCCATGGAGGTTTACGTTACCTCGAGCATTATGACTTTGCTCTGGTACGCGAATCTCTCTTGGAGCGTGAGCGCCTCATTAAAAATGCACCACATCTAGCAAAACCTGTTCCTTGGATTATGCCGGTGTACAAGCACAACAAAAGAGGCCGTCTCATTGTGCGCGCCGGTATGACCCTGTTCGACATTCTTTCTTTTGATAAAACCTCTCCAACCCATAGATACTGGAATAGAAAAAAGACTGTAGCCAAAGTTCCAGGGATCGAAACTCTCGGGCTCAAAGGCGCCTTCCATTATTGGGATGGCCAGATCGAATTGGCCGAGAGATTATGTATTGAAAATTGCCTTGATGCGTTAAAGCATGGCGCAGTCATTAAAACCCACGCTCGTGTCGAAACCCCCATCATGGAGGGCGACACCTTAAGGGGAGTCACCTATCACGACACCTCGACTGGTGAAGAACACACAGCTTATGCACCAGTGATCTATAACGTTGCAGGCCCATGGATTGATCGTGTGTTCATGGAAACCAGAGGAATTCAAAAGCAACCGCGGCTCAATGGTGGCACTAAAGGATCACACCTCATTGTGAATCCATTTCCTGGTGCCCCTAAAGAGGTTGTTTATTATGAGACTCGCCGGGATGGTCGCCTCATTCTTCTTGTTCCTTGGCTTGGCAAGTACATGATTGGAACAACAGATATTCGCTGGGAAGAGGATCCTAATGATGCGCGATGCGATATCGGTGAACTTGAGTATTTGATCGGCGAAGTTAATGCGCTTATTCCAGAGGCCAAATTAACAGCGAACGATGTGTTGTACACCTATAGCGGTGTTCGTCCCCTTCCTTATGAACCGGAAAAGAACGAATCCGCTGTCACTCGTACTCATATTCTTTATGATCATACTAAGAATGGAATTAATGGCCTTGTGACCGTTGTTGGTGGAAAATTGGTAACAGCACGACAACTTTCCGAGGACGCAGTTGTGGATTTAAACAAGCGTTTCAAGAGAGTAGGTAACAAGAAAGCAACTCGCAATCGTAAATTGCCTGGTGGCCACTTTAAGAGTATCGATCAATTAATTGCCGAATTAATTAAATTAAGTGCACCTCAAGTTGTTGCGCAGCGATTGGCGAACATCTATGGATCACGAGCGCACGATATTTGGGAGATGGTTAACCAAAATCCTTCTGCAACGAAATTAATTGAAGCTCATATTGGAGTGACTCGTGCTGAAGTTGAGTTTGTAATCACCGAAGAGTTCCCCCGAACCTTAACCGATCTCATGGCGCGACGATTGGTGATGGCATTTGAAGCCGGTCATGGACTTAATGTCGTTGAAGAGATCGCTGCAATCATGGCTGAGAAACTGGGATGGAGTACTACCGAGATTTCTGATCAGATAGCGGGTTACAAGAAATGGCTCGATCACCTCGCTATTCCCGATGAAAATGGCCCTCGATCAACAAACTTTGGTGCAAAGCAGCTTAGTGAATCCAAATGAGTAATCAATATATTCTAGTCATCGATGCGGGCTCTTCCAGTGTGAGAACCGTCCTGGTTGATGAGTTGGGAAATATCGTTGGTTTTGGAAGGCGCCAGATAATCTGGAAGCACAGAAATCCAGGTTGGGCAGAGTTGGATCCCATCTATCTCTGGAAAGAAACACATCAGACGATCATTGATGCGATTGCTGATGCCGGGATTACGCCATCACAAATTCTCGTCGCAGGAATTACCAGCCATCGTGAAACCATCATGATTTGGGATAGAACCACCGGTAAGCCGGTACATGATGCTGTTGTATGGATCTCGAATCAAACCGATGAGATTATTGAGCGCTGGAATAGATCTGGATTTGCTCCCGAGATTAAGTCTCGGACGGGATTGCACAACGATTCCTATTTTTCTGCAGGAAAAATCGCCTGGCTTCTCGAAAATGTCGAAGGATTAAGAGAAAATATTGACTCTGGAAAATATATTGCGGGAACAGTCGATACCTGGTTGACCTGGAATCTCAATGGGCGCACTGTCCACGCCACCGATGTTTCCTGTGCTTCTCGTACCGCGTTATTCAACATCAATACCGTTTCTTGGGATGAAGAGTTAATGGGAATGTTAAATATTCCTTCTCGCATCTTCCCACAGGTCATTGATTCCGATGGAGAGTTTGGAAAAGTAGATCGTTCCATTATTGATGCAGATATCCCTATTCGAGCTGTCCTTGCTGATCAACAATCGGGAATGTTTGGTCAAGCCTGCTTTGAAGAAAATTCAATTAAAAACACATTTGGCACCGCCGGAGTATTAACTGTTAATGTCGGTGACACACCTCGTGACGTTGAAAGCCTTACCACATCGCTCGCCTGGCGAGCTGGTGGAAAAACTCAGTACGAGGTTGAAGGGGTTGTATTCCATAGCGGTCAAACACTTTCCTGGCTTAAGGAAAATCTAGGAATTGACGCTCCCTCACATCGAATTGATTCTATCGTTGCCTCTGTTTCAAACAATGGTGGAGTGTCTATAGTGCCAGCGATGGGTGGACTTGGTGCACCGTATTGGGATCGCAAAGCAAGGGCCGCTATTCACGGTCTTTCACTTGACTCGAATTATGCCCACTTGGTCCGCGCCGGAGTAGAGGCAATGGCTTTTCAAACACTTGATGTCATTGAAAAACTTAAAGATTTTCCTGTCAATAGCTTCAAAGTTGATGGTGCTGCAGCGAGTTCAGATTTCCTATGCCAATTTCTCTCCGACATCACCGGTCTCGAAGTTCAGCGCCCGGTAGAACTGGAGCGAACGGCGCTAGGCACCGCATATGTAGCGGGAATAGCAAAGGGCGTATGGAGTAACCAAGAAGAGATTAGCCACAATTGGAAAATAGAAAAAATTTTTGAACCAAAAATTTCAGCTGATAATCGTGAATCATTAAACAATCAATGGAAAAACGCAGTTCAACGGACACTTACTGGAGGAATAATCAAGTGATATTAACAAAAAACACTGGCAATGGAACTGCGGCAATCTCCGTAAGTGATGTGATGCAACGTGCTCAAACTGAAGGGTGGGCCGTTGGCGGATACAACATGCACAATCCCGAAACAACGCAAGCTCTCCTTCGTGCTGCAGAGTTGAGTGAATCTCCCATTTTCATGCAGGTCGGCCGAGCCATCATTCCACACATGGGATTAAAGGCAGCCTTTGAAATGACAAAGCAAATCACTGATCAAAGTGATGCTGAGTTCATCATTCATCTCGATCACGGTACCGAGGATGAGGTAATTGAAGCAATTAATCTTGGATTTACTTCCATCATGTTTGACGGTGCGCACTATCCCTTTGAGGAGAATATAAAGGTCACCCGCGAAATGGTGAAGAGATGTCATGATGCTGGTGTTTACATTGAAGCAGAGTTAGGAAAAATTCCCGATGTTGGTCAGAAAGTAGATTGGAAAGATTTCTATACTGATGTCAATGAAGCCGAGCGCTATGTTAATGAGACAGGTATTGACTCACTTGCAATCTCTTGCGGCGTTGTCCACGGAGTAATGCCAAATATTGCACTCGAACCTCTATCCATTAAAGTTGTAGAAAATATTCGAAAAGTTGTTTCTGTTCCTCTTGTTATGCATGGTGCATCCGGTGTTCCCAATAGTGAAATCGAAGCTGTTATTGCAGCTGGAATCAGTAAAATCAATGCCGATACCGATCTACGATTCGCATTCCGTAAAGGTATTGAGGATGTGTGGGCTCAGGGAGATGCTCAGTTAGAGACTGCGATGTCCATGGGCCGTGAATACATGATTGAAGCAACTATCGACAAGATGAAACTCTTTGGTTCAGCCGGTAAAGCAAATGTAGTCAATCGCTTCGCTTCAGGAACTGGCCGCAAATGGTAAATGAATCTCCCACTGTTCTCACAACGGGAACACAAGTTCCTCTCAAGGGAATCAAGCGAGTAGCCGCTAGACGTATGGTTCAAGCGTGGGAGGCGCCCGTTTTTCACCTTTCTACTGAGGTGAAAATGGAGGCTGCGTTAACTCTTGCAAAGAAGAAGCCAGGAAATACCGTTACCGATGTTTTGATTCAAGCAGTGGCATCGGTACTCATAGAGAACCCTGAACTTAATGCTCATTACGTTGATGAGGTTGTCACCCTCTATTCCGAGATCAATATTGGTATAGCTGTTGCAACTTCAGCGGGACTAATGGTTCCAGTAGTTCAAAATGTGGGTGGGGAAGATTTGAATGCGATTGCAGCAAAGCGAAGTGATGTTGTGAACAAAGCCCGGGACGGCAAATTGTCGATGCCGGATATCGAAGGTGCAACATTCACTATCTCCAATCTCGGACCGCTGGGAATTGATTCCTTTGATGCGATAGTCAATCCTCCTCAGGTTGCAATTCTTGCTATCGGCTCCACAAAAGAATCAGCGGTTGTTGAAGAAGGATCTATTGTCATCAGAAAAATCGCCACCTTCACCCTCACCTGCGATCACAGAGCCCTTGATGGCGCGACTGGTGCCAAATTCCTTTCTTCATTGAGAAATATTATTGAGAGTATGAAGTAGTTAAAATAATGAAACTTGATAACGTGCTTGCGCCATATGGTCAACTTAAGTTGATTGAAGGACCTAACTTCCTGGAGCCCAAGAGTGACATTTCAATCGCACCGCGACTTTTGAAATATTCTTCAGATAAATACACAGGAAGCTTGGCACGTATTTATCGACCTCAGCGAACAGTTGCATTCACAAGTCGAGATTTATCTACTCCGGGTTATCGTGATGCGGTCCAGCAGGCAGAAAACTTGGGATTTGCAGCGGTAAAGCGTTCCCCCGGTGGTCGGGCGGTGGCTTATCATGAAGAGTCGGTAGTTTTTGATCTACTCTCTCACGATCCCAATCCACATAAATGGATCAATGAGAGATTTCAAGCAATGGGCGAGGTATTTATTGAAACCTTTGCTCGGTTGGGTATCCATTCGCATCTCGGGGAATTGCCTCGAGAGTATTGTCCAGGTAAGTATTCCGTCATCACTGACACGGTAAAACTCGTAGGAACAGCGCAGCGCATCACTCCCGGGGGCTGGCTGATTGGTGCATCAGTTGTAGTTCGTAATATCGCTCCAGTTCGAGAGGTGCTTGATTATGTTTATCGTGCACTCAATATGGAGATGGATCCAGCGACTGTTGCTTCCCTCAATGAGTTTGATTCTGGAATTTCAGTCGAAGATCTCATCACCGCTCTTCATTTTACTTTGAAAAATCACTTTGAAATTTCGGAATTAAATTTAACTATTAATCTAGAACAAGAAACTCAAGAATTGGAAAATGCATAATGGGCGCACTCGAGCTAGCTTTCTCACTCATTGAAAAGGCTGACCCCGAAAAGACTCTACCGCAGTGTGGAATTAAAGCGATTGAGATCGGACCTGAAGCGTTAACCTCAATCACCGCCATTACGCAGCAATTTATTCCTACTCAGTCAACTGTTGCGGTGGTTGCTGACAAAACCATTATTCAACGACAAGGACTAGACGCCAAGAGAATTATTCGTGAATTAGTTTCTGAGTTTTATATAGTGCAGTACGTTGAATTAGATGATGGTCACTCTGAGTTACATGCTTCGGAGGATGTGATTTCCGAATGTGCGCAGCGTTGTGCAGAGGTTGATGGGATTATCACCATTGGTGGTGGAACCATTACCGACATTGGGAAAATGACAAGTGTTGCTCTCGATGGTATTCCCCATGTGGCAATTCAAACAGCAGCCTCAGTTGATGGTTACACTGACAATGTCTCGGTCATTCTGATTAATGGGGTGAAACGTACTATTCCGTCACGCTGGCCAGAGGCGGTTATCGCTGATACAACTCTCATCGCAGAGGCGCCAGCGATAATGAATAAAGCGGGTTATGGTGAGATAAATTCAATGTTTACCGCTCCTGCTGATTGGCGTATCGCTGCAGTTTTGGGGTTTGAAAAAAAATTTCACTGGGGTCCCATTGAACTTCTTCACGGGGTCGGCGAAGGAATCGAACAGTGGTCCCCTGGCTTAAAAAATTCCGAAATTCACTCGACTGAGCGATTAGTAAATGCATTAGCGGTAAGAGGGATTGTTACCGGTGTAGCTGATACCACCGCTTGCCTATCTGGAATCGAGCATCTCGTCTCACACATGCTTGATATGAATCAAGCGGCAAGGCACGAGAAGGTGGGACAGCATGGTGCGCAAGTCGGTGTTGGTTCTGTTATTGCCGCCGCCGTGTGGGATTTGATATTCACTAAATTTGCGAACGAATCAATCACAATTAATCACTCACCCAATATTGACGCATTAGAAGCAAAAGTGCGTAATGCTTTTGAACATTTGGATCCCTCGGGCAAATTAGGGGGTGAGTGTTGGAGAGACTTTCACAAGAAAATCGAGTTCTGGATTGAAAATTCGGAGAGTATAGAAATTGAGTTAAAAAACTGGAATACTCATTCCACAGAGTTGCGTACTCTCATCAAAACTCCAGAAGAAATTGTTTATGGATTGATTTCTGCTGGCTCTCCTACAACATTTGAAGAGTTAGAACCAGCCTTTGATGAAATTACGGCGAGATGGGCTGTAGCCAATTCCCATCTTATGCGTAATCGTTTCGTCGGTATCGATCTCCTTGAATTTCTCGGGGTTTGGGATGAGGAAGCGATAGATTGGGTATTCGAACGAGCCCAAAAGGCGGTTCACAGGATAGGAGCTCGTGTATGAGCAGAGATTTAGTTATTGGCGTCGATGCATCCACCACAGCTGCAAAAGCCGTGGTGTGGAATGCTGAGGGAACTCCGCTCTCGATGGCCAAGTCCACTTATCCCTTAAGTACTCCGCAACCAGGATGGGGAGAGCAAAACGCGGAGGATTGGTGGGCTGCAACAGCAAACGCAGTGCGTCGAGCAGTTCAAACAGTGGACACCTCTCGAATCGCAGCGATATCAGTTACCCACCAACGTGAAACTTTTGTGTGTCTCGATAATGCGGGAAACCCACTACGACCGGCGATGTTATGGCTGGATTCTCGTGCCACCCAAGAGGTAGAAAAGTATGGAACTCCAAAGGTTCATGCAATTACTGGTAAACCGGTCAATCTCACCCCAGCATGGTACAAACTTTTATGGCTTCAAAAACATGAACCAGAAACCTTGGAGCGAACCGCAAAAGTTGCCGATGTTCAAGCGTTTCTTGTTAATCGTTTAACAGGTGAGTGGGTCACCTCATATGGGTCAGCGGATCCACTCGGTGTCATTGATATGAACTCTTTTGATTACAGCGACACCCTTCTCACAACTGCAGGATTGCGACGTGATCAATTTGCCACGCTAGCTGCGCCGGGTGAAATTATCGGAACAGTCTCTGATCAGGTTGCAAAGGATTTGGGTCTTCCCAAAAATTTGCCGGTTGTTGCAGGATTGGGCGATGGTCAAAGCGCTCAATTAGGTACGGGCGGAGTATTTCCCGGAACCTATTATCTCAACTTGGGGAGTGGTGTCGTTTCCGGAACAATTTCAGATGAATATAAATTTGATAAAGCTTTTCGCGTTCTAGCCGCCGGGGTACCCGGTAAATATACCTTTGAAACATTTATTGGTGGCGGAACATTTAATCTTCAATGGTTTATTGACAAGTTTGCTGGCGTTGATACTAAGGCTTTAGGCCTTGAGTTAACACCAGAGCAAGTTTTGGAGACCGCAGCGGCACAACTTCCCCCGGGATCTGAAGGCTTAATGGCGTTGCCATATTGGACCGGCGCTCTTACTCCATTTTGGGATCACCATGCACGCGGGGCATTAATTGGATTCACCGGTAGACATGGAAAGTCTCATGTATATCGAGCCATGCTAGAGGGAATCGCATTTGAACAGCGCTTCTTAACGGAGGGTGCTGAAGTGGCGACAAATGCCAAATCTTCTCAAATCATTGCATTAGGCGGCGGATCTCGCAGCAAAGTTTGGTGTCAGATTATTTCGGATGTTATGCAACGACCGGTTTCCATTGTCAAGGAATCAGAGTCCACTTGTCTCGGTGTCGGAATGTTGGCAAGTGCTGCAGTGGGCATTCACCCTGATATTGAAACAGCGGCAAAAACTATGAGTGGAACTTCATCCTCATTTGAACCAGATGCCGCTCGCGTCGGAGTTTATCAAAATCTTTACGATGCATATCGAAAGATTTATCCAGCACTGCGAGATATTTTCCCCGCTATTAGCGAATCGTTAAGGGTTGATTGATGAATGCAATACAAAATGTAAAAGATTACAAAGGTTATATCTTTGATCTCGACGGAACTATTTACCTTGAAGAAACTCTTTTGCCTGGCGCAAAAGAGTTGATTGAGAATCTTCGAAATGACAATCGTAAAGTAATATTTTTGAGCAACAACCCAACTAAAGATCCGCAGATGTATGCCGACAAACTCACACGACTAGGGATTCCAACTCAACCTGAAGAGATCGTGAACACAGTTGTCGCAATGGTTTTATGGTTGAAAGAAAATGCACAAGGTAAAAAGGTTTATGCGATTGCAGAAGCACCACTCATTAATGCAATCCGAGCTGCTGGGATTGAATACACAGAAAACCCAGAAGAGATAGATATTGTCATTGCTTCCTACGATCGAAATTTTCATTGGAAAAAATTTCAAATAGCTTTTGATGCCTTGTGGTATCACAAACGAGCAATCTTGGTTGCTACTAACCCTGATCAATTTTGTCCACTGCCGGGGGGAAGAGGCGAAGTTGATACAGGGCCGGTCATTGCTGCACTGGAATCCTGCACCGGTGTTAAATGCACCGCTAACGTGGGAAAACCAAATAAATTGATGGCTGATCTTGTCTTCAAACTGACTGGATTGTCAGCGAAAGAGTGCATCATGGTGGGGGATCGACTTTATACCGATATCGCAATGGGACATGCGGCAGGAATGGATTCAGCACTTGTCTTCACAGGCGAAACAACGCCAGAGATGTTGAAATCTGCCGATCCCGCTATCTATCCAACCTATGCCCTTGCCGGCGTTGGTGAAATTTTTCCCTAATTGGGAAGTGAGTCTGTCTTTTTCCAAAAGTTCGCAATGGTTTCGGCGGTCAACTCCGCATCATCATTCTCGCCATAGCCTCACTAAATGCCCTATTCTCCTAGGATTTTTGATGACATCAGGCTAGTCAAAAATTGCTAGCTGAAATTGGCGTAATTCAATTCTTAGAAACCCTGTAAACTAGGGACCACACTTGGAGACGTCGCATAGCCCGGTCGAGTGCGCCTCACTGCTAATGAGGTTGAAATATTTAACTAAGTATTTTGAGGTCAAAGAATCTAGGCTTCAATCGCAGCAAACCGAATCTTTTTGCCGATATCTTCGGGTGTTGTGGTTTTCTGCCCAAGAGTTGCCTAACTTTTACTCTTCTTCTGGATCTTCACTCTCTAAGCCTGAGGCCGAATCCTCTACACCCATCAGGGCTTCGTATTCACTACGCAAATCGTCCATAGACTTTTGCGTCTGAATATCTAAGCGCCAAAAATTCCAACCATTTGTATTGCGCTTTCTCACCACAATTCCAGCGAGGGATAGGGAATCCTTGATTTCACCTTCGACTTCAATTCGGCCATCAGATAAAACTTTTGCGGTAAATCCACCGTATCGGCCTGGTCTTGAATAAAGCGTTTGACCTGGCGCAAGCAAGCCTGCTGAGAGTAAATCAGCGACTGAAACTGAAGAGCTCCATCGGCTTGTCTCCCGATTTCTCTTAACTACGTGGTTTTCTGGAGCAGGCCCAAGAATAAGGGGAAATAAGGGGTAACAAAGGGCACCTATTAACCTGTAAACTACGCTTGCAACTCGGAGACGTCGCATAGCCCGGTCGAGTGCGCCTCCTATTGGCCCGCAGAGGTTTGGAACATTTAGAGGCAGGGGAGTAGGGCTGAGGTATTAACCTTTCCCTCTTTACTTACTCTCTGCCACGAGATGGCAGATTCTTGAAGGAGTTTGGTTCCAAGTCCCAATCTAGACTGGTCTGTAATAGGTGCTCCATCGTTTTCAACATTTAGGAAGATCGTCCTACTGTCAGGATTCAATAATTCAATGGTGATCTTTTTGGCTTTGCCATGTTTTACAGCGTTAAAAACTAGTTCAGTGATCATATCGATGAGCGCAGTATGACTAATGGCATCTTCTTCGACTCTATCGAGCACGGGCTTTTCGATCATCCACTCAACCTGAGAAATTCCTTCCCAAGTCCCACGGACCTTTGTGAGCACCGAGTTGAGTTTCTCAGGATCCTTATAATTTCTATAGAGAAGATCTACCGACTGCCCTATGAGCGAAACCAATTTACGCCGTAATTCATCGGTATCACTATTAGTTGCTATCGCTCGCTCGAGCTTGATAAATGAGGCCTCCATTGATGCTTGAATTTGCCCGTGAATGGTAAAAGTCAACAGTCGTTGTTGTTGGCGATTTATCTCGCGCGCTCGAGCAAGCTCCCATTTAAGTTCGCTAGCAACGCTTTCCATATTATTTCTTACCTGTGAAGCTTCATTTCGCGCTGACCGCAGGATTGCAAAGAGGGACCCTAGTAGTACGGTGAAGACTGGAATTAAAAAGAGAAATTGACGTGGCTTTGCAGTGCCATGCAGAACAAGAATGGATTCAATTCCAAGAATTTGCCCGGAGATGTAGAGCGCAACAACTGAGAAAATAAATCGATAGGTTTGCGAAAAAGATGTCTCAAATTTAGCGAGTACTGACTTTGATATCCAGAGAAGGATCCACCCTAATGCGAGTACAGAAAGTATCTCTAAAAGTGCTGTTTTAAGCGGCATATCGTGAGATAGGGCTGCTCCACCAAATATAACCAGGGAAATAAGTATTAAGCGAGGTGAAATTTCTTCCGAGTACGCACTTTTTTCAAAGACATTCTTCCAATTAATTCGGTACCGAATCTCTTGAATTTCAGAGTCACTAAGAGAAGCAGATTGGCGGTCTAAGTAATTACTTAAAGGTCGAACAACCTCATCAATCGATTTTCTCAACATCTGCAATGCTTGATCAGATCTAACAGAGGCGAAATCTTGGATAGATTTTGTCAATGTTCCAGCGATCGAATCCTTGAGCTTCTCATCAAACTGAGCTAGCTGATTTACTGCCTCATTGCGCAAAGTTATAAGCCTTCGCTGATCTCTCAGCATGACGTTGGTGGAGGCAGCGTGTTCGGAAATGAAGGCAACTGAAAGAGTTGAGACACATAGTGCCAGTCCGATGTTCGTCACGGAGGTCTGCATTCTAAAGAATATCCCCAAATTGTTCTCTAAATTTAATGCTGACAAAGCTTGGAAGAGGAGAAAGCCGCGTAATGCGCCACTCAAAATGATAAGAATAAAGACAAGGATAGGCGAGAGAATTTTCTTGAAAACACGTTGATAAACAATATTCACCAGCCACATAAAGGCAAAGAAAATGATCTGAATCAAAATGATTGTTATGACCCTAACTGGGATATGTCCTTTGACGTTATGGGCTGTATCAACCAGGTGAGTTAGAAGAGAAAAAAGGAGGGTGATAATAAAAGTGGGAAATGAAAGAAGATATTTGGGGTTCAGCAAATTGAGATAATGCCGCATTCCTATTCCTTTCTTTCAGGAAATCCAGCGAAGATGAAGTATCTTCGAGCCGCTTCAACGCGGGGATTAATTTTTCCCTTTGGTTCTATCTCAAGTTCTTCATAAATTTTATCGATCCAGCGTTCGACGGATTTAACACTCAAATCTATTCGCACAGCAATTTCGGCATTGTTAAATCCCTCTGCGATTAATTCCAAAATTTGAAGAGCTTTCCCACCGACTGCGATTCCATCACGGCCTTTTATGCGATCCTGGCGAACTTCATGGGGACGATCGCTGAGCACTTTTTCTATAGCACCGAGAAGGTATTCAGAGTCGTTAACCATGTACTTTCTTAGAAAGCCCACACCTCTCGGTAAATCCAGACCATCCGCATTCGCAGACTTAGCGTCAGGGTGTTTTGATAGCATCAATATCGCGATATCTGGCCTTGTGGCTCTCAGCGCGTGCGCAAGGTGAACCCCCGTTGGACCATCGCCAAGAGAGATATCTAAGAGCGCAATATCTGGATCAAAATCATTGATCCGCTTTCGCGCAGCAGCTGCATCATGGGCTACTTCAACCTTGAAATTGAAGGTGCTCAGTGAGTCGGCCAAGAGAGAGGCCATGAGCGGCTCATCTTCAACCACCAATATTCGGCGAGATTGGCCTGGCATACCCAAAGCCTAGAACTAACTGACTTGTTTTGGGGGATGTGGTGAGGGAAATCCCTTGTTTGTTAGATGCAGGTAAAGGACTCTCAATAGTATGAATTTCTAGTTATTTGGAGGGCTGAATGCGCTTAGGGTTGAGACTGAACAAAAAATCTGGATTTAAATCATTAACAACCTGTCTACTCAGCCTCTTCATGGCGGCACTCGCGTGCATCCCGTTAGCAAACGCTTCAAGTCCCGATTCGAACCTGGACCTCAACAACACGCAAATCAAGGGAAGTACCACATTTAGTTGTTTGAGTTTTGGTTGTGCACCTGATTCTACGATTCCTACATCAGATTCCCCAACAGGTAGGTTTGATGTTGCTTATCCGCAGGCAATAGATACAACTCCAGGAACAACGGTTTTTGCAACTAATGATCCTTTAGCCAGTGTGAAGGTTGTGAAGTATGCGGCTAACGGGAGTACAGATAACTTTAGCACTGACTCAATTTACAACGATTCGGCACTTTCTACAGGAGATTTCTTTGTTGTGCGAGTAATCTCGAGCGACCTTTCAACAACAAGCTATTATCGTTTTACAATCAATATTTTACTTAGCTCAAATAGAGATTTAGCAATCGGAGCAAAGATCAAAGGAGTTTCGCTAACTTCGAGCAATTACGGATCTCCGGTACAAAGTGCTAGTCTATTTGCAAGTATAACGGCGGGAAGTGTGACTCTTACACAAGCTCAAGCCAGTGATACGACCGGAACAATTGGACATGAAACGGTTTTCCAAGCTTCAAATCTTTACGCAAATATTATTAATGTAGTGAAATATTCTTCCGGTTCAAGTTTTGCTAGTTTTAGTGCGAGTACACCGTCGTATGCCGACCAAGCAATTAGTAACGGTGACTTTTTCATTATTGGCGTTAGCGCTCAAGACTTATCAACAAATTACTACAAGATTGTTGTAACAGTAAGCACACCGTCTTTAAGCAATATCTCGTCGCTGACCGGCATTTCGCTCAATGTGGGCACTTTGAGTCCTGCTTTCTCTTCAACAGTTACAAGTTATACAACTTACCGTCCGTCGACAGACACATCGATATCGGTGACGCCAACATTTACAGGAACTGGTGAAAGTGTAAAAATCAACGGTTCACCAACTGCTTCAAACTCTGCAGTGGGTGTCTATGTTGGATCAACAAGGCCATCCACAATTACCTTGGTGGCTACTGCTCAGGATAATACGACCACCACTTACACAATTACTGTCGCGGCGCCAGCAACTTCATACACTTTTACAGGCCCAAATTCTGGGGCCGTGAGTACTGGCTCAACTAATTTTGCAATTGCGCCTGTGGGTGGAGGCTATAACGGAACTATAAGCATTGCAGTATCTGGTGGCGGACTCTCGTCAACCATTACTAAAACTTTCACAAACAGTAGTGCTGCGCAAACTTTTACAATCACACCTACCGGAGTCGGAACTGTGACACTCACTCCGACTGCATCTCCTTCGCTTGGCACCAATCCGGTTGCCCTCTCCTACATTTCAACCCCAGCCAAATCTCTTTCAATAGGGACGATATCTGCTGCACCTCAGGCAACAGTTCCTTCGACTTCAACGTATCCAGTGACAACGGTAAGTATTGCGGATGGCCAAGGCGTCTCGATTTCTTGGTTTGCCTCTGACGGGACAACGTTAGTGAGCTCGCCAACTGGAATATCAATATCTGGGTCCAATGTCTCCTCAAATGCGTCACTTTTGACGGTGACCACATTAAATAGTTCAGTGGCAGGTAATTATTATTTTAAAGCCACGAGTGATGGAACAACGTCGGCTCTAAAAACCCTAATAGTTGCGGCCGCACCCGTCTTAGCTACAACATCTACGCTCTCGGGGATTTCCATCTTTGGAACCACTCTTTCTCCAGCATTTAACAGTTCGACAGCAAGCTATACAGCCACGGTAGATAATTCTGTAGCTTCCATCTCGGTAACCCCATCTTTCTTAGGCACTGGAGAGACTTCAACTGTAAATGGAGTCCAAACCACTAGTGGTACGTCATCTAGCCTGATCAATCTTGCTGTTGGCACCAACACGATTACTGTTGTGGGAACAGCCCAGGATGGCTCAACAACGACTTACACAATTACAGTGACTCGCTCCGTATCAAGTGGAAACGGAACGCCTGCACCGGCACCAGCACCTGATCCTGTACAAACGAACTCGATAAACAATGGTTCAACAACTGTTTCGGGTCCAATAGGTGGGGGTGATTGCACGATCAATGGAAACTTCGGATCGGCAGTAACCAACGTATCCATCGATGGCACATTGCTTCCTAAGACTTCATGGAATCAAACTAGTGCATCGGTCACAATCACCATGCCGCCCCATGATGAAGGCACGGTCTCGATCCAAATTTTTGATGGTCAAGCACCATTACTTGCTCCCGTTACATATAAGTATCTTTCAAATCCTTCGGCGACCTCAGCCCCATCAACAAACTCGCCAGCAGGGTCTACCTCAACAAGTGGAACAAGCACTTCTGCGGGAAATGGTGCGGCTACCCCAACTCCAACCCCAAGTGCCAATCCAACCCCTCCTGCGAAGTCAGATAGTGCAACTAGTACTTCTACTCCGTCAGCAAAGAAAGAAAAGGCTGTGTTGAGTTACTCGTATAACTCAGCCAAGACGACAGGTGATATAAAAACTTTCCTTTCAACGCTTGCAATTACACCGACTTCAAAGATATCTATTGCTGGATATGCCCAGCCGACAGCCCCTTCAGACGACGTACGTATCTCGAAGGACCGTGCGATGAAGTTAAAGGAGGCAATCCTTGCGCTCTATCCAAAAGTTCAAGTCGAGGTCTCAGCCAATGGCTCTAAGAAAGAGGCGCTCTGTGAGAACTCCTCAAATCGTTGCGCCGTGGTGACAATTCTCAAGAAGTAGACTCCACTTCGAGGTGAGATACAACAACTGTCTTTTTAGCCAAACGATCGAAAACCTTCTTGCTCAAACGTTCAGCTTGGGCAAGCCCAATGAATTCAAAGGGTTCATCTAAGAGATAGATATCCGCTTCGCGCAAAAGCACACGAGCCAATTTCATCCGCTGTTTCTCCCCACCAGAGAAGTTGAACCCAGCTTCACCAATCAGAGTATCTAAGCCATCCGCAAGTCTCTCAAGGAGATGGCCAAGTTCAACAAATCGAAGGATTTCTTCTAACTCATCATCGGTAGCATCTGGCTTGCCGATCTTTAAATTCTCTCGAATCGAAGTGAAAAATAGGTGATCGTCTTGTAATAAGACTGCGGTACTTTGTTGAGAAAGTTTTTGAATCTTATTTTTATCAAGGGTGATCGAACCTGAATACTCAATAAAACCAATCAATGCAAAGAAGAGTGAAGATTTACCGTACCCACTTGCTCCCGTCACAATCCATGGAGATCCAGGCCTTGCCTGCCCAGTGAATGCCGGTAACACTTTCCCTGGTATTTCTGGTACGAGATTGACGACGTTAATTTCAAAGCCCTGCAAGTCGACGGCGTCAGAATTTCTTACTGCTGGCTCGGTTAAAAGTGGCTCACGGTATTCTGGATATACAGAGACCTGGAGCGTTAATGAATTGCATGTTAGAAGTCTTAAAGAATTAATGGACTCGGTGGACACGAGCGAGTAAACCACTGAAAGCAATTAAGCGGATTTTGCCCTAATTTTGCCCATGAATTAGAAGAAATATCGAGTTTTTGGAATCGCTTATTGGGCTGTAAACTACCTTTGCACGAGGAGACGTCGCATAGCCCGGTCGAGTGCGCCTCACTGCTAATGAGGTAGGCCCGTTAAACGGCCTCGGAGGTTCAAATCCTCTCGTCTCCGCTCTTTTCATTGACTGTGCGCTGCCGGATCATTACGTTACCTATATGGCAGTCGTTAAAACACCTATTTCTCATACGATTACCGGTCATAAAGCTTTGCGAGAAGCACTGCGCGACACCCATACATACTCATCTGACCTGCAAGGCGATGCAGATGTGCGCGACTATCGACAAATTCCGCTTGAAGTTGATCCACCAAAACACCACAGTTATCGAACAGCGCTCGCTCCATTTTTTGTAAAACCTTATGTGGAGAAATTCCTAGAGAATTTTCGAGAGAACTCCGAGCAACTTATTGATCGATTCTTTAGCAACAACGATGCAGAAGTCGGCGCAGATCTCTCTTTGCCGCTCGTTATGGCGAACATCGGATCCTTTTACGGACGCCCTCAAGATGTCGATGAGTGGGTCTCGTGGGGACCAGATGTCTGGCTAGCAACTGGGGAAAAGCGTGATGGTGCAGTGCTTCATGCCTATTTAGATCGCGTCTACGAAGAAGCACTTACCTCAAGTAATAATGACATCTGGAATGAACTAGCGCATCTTGAGGTAGATGGTGCTGTTATTTCCCCACAAGAGTTTCGAGGCATAGCAGGAATCATGTTGGCAGGCGGGCGCGATACTGTTGTTAAATTACTTACTGGAATGATCTGGTATTTCGGTAATCATCAAGAAGATCTACGCTGGCTCAAGAGCGAGCCAGACGCGATTCCACGAGCAATCGATGAATTCTTGAGATTTTTCACTCCTAATACTGCGATGGCTAGAACGACAACCCCCGAAACTGGGGCAACGGAATTACCGGAAGATCGCTACGTGAGTATGAATTTTTTCTCAGGAAACTTTGATGAGACGATATTCCCCAATCCCGGAGAGATAAATCTTCGTCGCGAACGAAATCCTCACCTTAGCTTTGGTTTTGGACCCCATACATGTATTGGCAACCATCTCGCAGAATGTGAAGCGAGAGTCTTTATTGAGGCACTCATCTCATCAGGGATTACGTGGGAATTGCTCCCTACTTCAGAGATCAAATTCTATGAGGGAAAGTTAAGCGGAGTGCCAGCAGAGTTCCATATACTCCGCGTCCGCGCCCTTTAATTTCCCCAAAAACCAGCAATGGTGTTTGCAGTTAACTCTGGATCATCTTCGTTAGGGCAGTGACCGCAACCAGGAAGCACGAGAAGCTTTGCGTTCAAATCCTTGGCCATTTGGTTTTGTTCAGCTAGCGGCCAGGCATCATCGTTCTCACCATAGAAAACAAAGGTAGGAATACCAGTCGCTGCAACCCCTTTTACATACGAAGGTTGAACGTTGAGATGGTCACGGAATTTAAGAGTTGCGGCACCGTCACTGGCTATCCAGCGCTTCTTGTGGATCAAATAGCGAGGGTGGCTTTTACGCTCTTCCTCAAAACGTAGATTCCAAATCTCTTCCATGGAGAGTTTTGTTAATAAATCAAAGCCTTCATCGCGCTTCCATCCTGTTCGACCACTTGGACCTGAACACATGAGAGAGAGTGAGGCAAAGCGATGAGGAGCAAGCGTCACAGCGCGTTGAACAATTAATCCACCAAATGAGTGACCCAAAAGATGAGGGCTCTTCATATCAAAATTATCGGCCGACTCGATTACATCGCGCGCAAGAGAATCCATGTCGTAAGCATCGGCTCGCTTGCTATGGGCAGACTCATGTTGACCTCGATGATCAAAGGTGAGTACGCGATACCCCTGGAGGGCGAGAAGCTCGGCCACTTCCGTGAAATCTTCTTTACTGCCAGTGAATCCGTGAACGAGGATTGCATCTGCCACATGGCTCTTTGGTTCAAACAATACGCAGGCAAGGGGCTCACCTTGGATCGACACAAATTTTGGTGTTATCGTCATGGTCATCTGCGCACCTGATATCTCTCATGTACCCCGCTGTGGGGCAAGTTGGCATCTCAATGGTTATAACTCTAATCAGTATCTCTTTGATCTTGTTGCATTCTATGAAATGATTCGAGTCTATGCCTTTCCCAGGGTGCCTTTTAGCAACCACATTGAGGAAACCAATGAAGCGCCAGATCCGATCCTTGCAAGTCTCTTTCTTCACTCTTTCGGTCACATATCTGGTCTATGTACCGCGCATTCCTCAACTCAAAGATCGACTTGGTGTTTCAGTTTCGACCCTTGGCGAAATCTTTATGATCGTTGGTTTAATGGGATTGATTACGTCAAAACTTGTAGCGCATGTAATTGCGCTAATTACCTCCAAGCGAGCGATCCTATGCGGTCTCCCAACCGCACTCATGGGAAGCATTCTGATTGCCCTGTCGCATCGAATAGTTTTCTTTATTTGTGGTCTGATTTTGCTCTCATTTACTGCATTCCTACTGAATACCGCAGTCAACACCCAAGCCAATAACTTTAGAGAATCAACTGGTAGCAGTCAGTTAAATAACTTATCGGCGATCTCTAATATCGGGTCGCTCTTTGCCATGGTCATCGGATCCATATTTCTTAAGATCTTCACCTCTACCCAGTACATCATCGGCCTTCAACTTATTGCCGTCACAACTTTCTTGGCGGTTAACCGTGATTTAATTGCAGAAGATGCAGCCACGGGAAAGGGTGAAAAAGGGAAATCAAAACTGCCATGGTGGAATAGAGATCACGATATTAGGCAGTTTTGGATAATCGTTCTTGCGCTATTTAGTAGCACAACAGCCGAGTTTTCCGTGAGTGACTGGGGTGCAATTCTTAGTAGAGATAATTACGCAATCAAGGCACCACTCTATCTCGTTCCATTTATTGTTTTCCAAAGTGGAATTGTGCTCAGTCGATTTTTAACAACTAGGCTGTCTAAAGTCAAAGGTGAAATTTCCTTTGTCAGAAGTGCCGCAATCACAGCTTCAATCATTTGGGGAATTTCAATTCAATGTGCTGCGCACATCTCTCATACAAATCAATATCTAACTCTGCTATTGATATGTGTCGGATTTTTTGCTGCGGGTTGCGGAGTAGGTCCAGTCTGGCCAACTATGTTGAATAGCGCCATGAAATCTCACTATCCAACACCAGCGGTTCTGTCTCGACTGTTTGCATTCTTGAGTCTGGCGTTTGTCTTTGGCCCTGGAGTAATCGGCTGGCTTTCTAAACTCACTCCTCTTCCAAATGCTTTGATGATTCCTGTGACCGCGTTATTCATCGTTGGATTGCTCGCTCGCAAAGGTTTGGAACACCTCGAGGGTTAGACCAAACCTCA
>Ga0214170_1000079_pt1 | contig 41235 bp, 52 predicted proteins | sample TroBogEpilimnion_2_FD_153008 | JGI IMG/M metagenome (GOLD analysis project Ga0214170, IMG submission 153008) | Freshwater microbial communities from Trout Bog Lake, WI - 27JUN2007 epilimnion | ecosystem: Environmental > Aquatic > Freshwater > Lake > Epilimnion/Euphotic zone | place: Trout Bog... | reverse complement strand
CCAAAGTAAGAGTTGCTGGCTGTTTGCCGTTGACAACAAAACCGTAATCATTTCTGATAGGGGTATTTGCCTGTGCCTTGGCAGAGGTTACTGATGTGGATGCGGTAGAACCACCGCCAGCAAGCGCTGCCGCTGCCGCGGCAACCGTAGGATCAACCGTAATGGTTTTGTCTTGCTTGAATTTAATAGCCATTATTTGGTAAACCCTTCAATTGGACCTAAGGCACTTTCATAGAATTTATTATAGAACACTGTAAACTTTGGATCTTGTTCTGCAATGTTGACAGCCAAAGCGCGCAATGGTGTTGCGATTGCTTGAATTGAGTTAGCATCTGTTACTTTTGCCAACTTAGTTACGGCAGACTTTGCAATGGTATTAAACTGGTTATATGCGTCATAACGGAATGTGCCCTGCAAGTTTTGTACAAAAGATGTGGCTTGATCATTTTTTTGAATTGCGACACTAGCGCCAGCGCCCGGTGTATAAGCAGGATACAAATCATGTGCATACATTTCAAAACTTGTTGAGTTATATGGCTTACCACGCACATCTGCTGGTACGCCCGGCTTTGATGGCCATACCTGACCGCTGCCAATCAATGGTGCAAGCTGAGCCTTAAGCGAAGTGACAGCGCTAATACCGGCTTGAATCTGAGCGCTATCTGGCAAAACAGATGTGTAATAAGTGCGATCTGTTTTCTTGCCAAGCAAATGATTTGCTAGATCAACTGAATGTTCAACAAGGTTCTTTGCTGCCCAGTAGCCAACCTTGCCAGTTTCGATCAAACGACCTGAACCAACACCGCCTGCTTGCGCAGCACCGGTATTGAGGTTGACGTTAAAGAGTAGGCCATTCAACTCATTGAGTGCTGGGACCATATTGGTGAGAGTCTTAAGCGCGCCCGGAGCATTGGCAGGCGTAATAGCCTGTGGGCTAAAGAGGTTCATAAACTCTTTAATGTATGGCGCATTTTGCAAGTATGGCGCGTTAATACCGCCAAATTGACCTAAGCCGGTGCCATGTTCAAAGGCATTGAGCTTCTGAAAATCTTGGATCAAAGGCAAGTGCTTATTAAACCATGCTTGCAAACCATTACCCGGATCTTGATTATTAGGATCAAGATGGTTGTACAGCATAAAGCCAGCAGCAAGCAAAGCGTTCTCGCCCGGATGGTCTAGCAGGTAGCCACCGATGTTCTTGTATAAAGTTTTGTTAAACGAGAATGGATAGAAGATCGTGTTGACTGTACGCTCAAGTGGAGTACGGTCACCATAAGTGTTGATCTTCTCTAGCTTCTGCGTAATCTCAGCATCAGATAGGCCAAGTTGCTTGAGGTGGTATGCCTGCCAAGCCATATTGTGAGCAGGGTTGTAAATGCCAAATATGTCATTCTGCTGCAAGAAGCGGTCAAGAGTATCTAGCTCTTGAGCCTTTGCATATACCTTTGGCATAGTGCGACCAAGGATGCTGTACGCCTCATCCTTAATGCCAAGATTTGTCATTGCCTCATAAGGATTGCGAGTAAGCGGAACGCCCTCAGTAGCAGCCTTGATATTTGTTTTGGCTAAACGACGGTAGGCAAAGATAGGGTTAAGATCAAAACGCCATTGATTACGAAGCGCAGTGAGATTGCTTGGAAGGGCAGTAATCGCTGCTGCGATTGGGCCTTCACCGATCTTGTAATTCTTTAGCAAAGGAACCTTGCCAAAGAATGAAGCGGTTGCGTTGGTAGCCATTGCACCGGATGCGCGAATAAAATCTTCTGCTTTGCCAAGACCCATTGTGTAACCCGGGGCTTTTGCTTGACCTTCTAAAACCCATTTAGCGATTTTAAACGCATCTTCTTTGGTGTAGCGTGGTGTTACATCACCAAGATAATCTTTGGCACCTTTTGCAACTGGCTGCGTGAGAGCCTTAACCATTTGAGATACGCTAAGATCAGACATACGGCGCTGTGAGCCAAGAATTTCATTTGCTTTGGCAACGGCAGCATCATGCAACTCACGCTCTTCTTTAACCGTAAGGTTGCTTGTATCGCCCATGAGCTGAGTAATCAACTGATCGCGTCGGCCTTGTCCCCAACCTCGAATAGCATTGGCAACTTTATTGCCAGTATTATTGATTTGTGAGCCAGAACGCGCGTAGTCGCGAAGGATATTAACAATGGTGCTTGAGTTATCACCAACAAATGGCTGAACTTTACCAGAAGCAAATCCGCGATCAATGCGTTCTTTGACAGCAATATCTTTTGATTGTGCTACAGAAATATCGCTAACTTTGGTCGGATCCATCTTAAGCGCAAGTGCTGCACGGCGAAGGAGTGATGTGCGTTGATCTGCGATAACTGGGTGCAGGATTGGTGCCTCATAGGCATGACCAATATCTGTACCAAGAACAGGGCGATAGCCCTTCTGGGCCAAACGCGCAACTGCATCAACCGCTGCCTTTGGCGCGTTAACAGGCAACATAGCCTCAGACGCTAAACCATGTGACTCGCGATAAAGCAAAGAAACTGCGCCAATTGGATCCAACTTATTGATTTGAAGTGAGTCAAAGCCCAACTTCTTAATAAGAATACCGCGAGCCTCGTTAAGCACATTGAGTGCTTCTTTGTTAAGGTTTTGTGGATCTAATTTTGGAAGCGGGGCATTAAGTTCTATGTTTGGGTTTTTGGCAAGTTGCTTGCCTTCAAGTTGCAAAGTTGATTGCGCTTGCTCAACTTCTTGATCATAGCCTGCTTTATTTAAGCGGCTAAAGAAAGCATTGGCAGCCTTCTGAGCATCTTGCTGAATAAAAGTATCATTACGGGCAAGGCCGATTACACCTTGTCCGTTAACATTGTTAGCTCTAAGGTAAGCCGGAATAATACTGTCTTTAGTAAGGGAAGAGTCGAGCTGGGTCATATTGGCAATAGCACGGTCACTATTGACCACGTGGGTTACATTACCAGCACGGTTTGTAAATTTAAATCCAGCATGACCATCTGCTGTCATTGCAGCGCTTGTAACATCTGCAATGCGCTTATCAATTTCTTGTGGACTAATGCGGGCAGCGGCTTTAAGAGCGCTGCGGTAAGCATCAAGAATATCTGAGCCAGAATAATCTGCCTTGTTCTTGAGCATTTTGGCAAATGTCTTGTATTCAGGGCTATACTCTTTTGGAGTTTTGCCAATTAAACCAAGTTCATTGCGCGTAGCGCCAGTGCCTTGTAATGCCTGCAATTTAGCAGTAACTGCTGGTGCCTGACCACGCTTAGTTAAATCAAGAAAAGTTGGCTCTTCATTGTTTACTGGGTTGTAACGAAGCGTGTACACATTAGTGCGATCACGACCTGCAATAGCAGCATCTTCTGTTGCTTTAATGCCTTTGCCAAAACGAGTATTAGACTCAAGGCTTGCTGGATCTGGCATGTATTCGCTAACGCTGCGGTTAACGTGGTACAAAGGCGGCTGTGCTTTGCCCTGATAAACCATTGCCTTTGAGCCTTCGGCAAGTGGTTGAGCCTCAACTTTGCTCTTAACAAGAGCGTTAAATGGAGTTTGACGCTTGCCCCAGTCTTCACGCAATGCGTTAGAAAGAACATCTTCGACATTTGCTTGAGTGCGAGAGCCATGCAAAAGGTTGCGATTTTCGGCAGAAAGAAGAACTGACATGTCGGACTTGGTTGAAAAAAGGTTGCGCATAGCATTGTAAAAGCGCTCTTTGTTTTTGTCGTTAATGTCGTAACTATCAGTTACGCCTTTACGGACATTTGCGCCCAACTGACCAGCAAAGTCTTTTCTAAAGTAATTTGCAAGCACGTCTGGCTGGCGAATAAGTGAGTCGCGAGTGGGTGCAAGAATACCCGTTGGATCATTAAGAGCATCATGCTCATACTGCTTAAACATGGTCTGTGCTTGTATGCTATTGCGATCTACTGTGCCATTTTTAATAGCATCTGAAAGCATTTCATCGGCATAATGCGAAGCAGCGTACTGGTTAACTTTAGTGTTAAGGAAGTGATCGTTAACGTTTTCATGGCCAAGATTCTTTTGAAGATCGGCTAGGGAAATACCCAAGCCTTTTTTAAGAACATAATCCATGTTAATTGGACCAAGAGCATCGCTTAATGCGCCATGCGCAGCGTCAACAACTTGACCAACATTCTGGCTAGCCTTTAAACCAATGGTTGGGTGACCCATGAACATTGAAAGACCATTGGCTACGTTGGCCAATGTGCCTTGATACGGAGCTGCAAGGTTGGCATCTTGTTCATTAATGCCGGCTTTCTTCTCTGCCTCACCAATGCCGACAAGGCCAAGGCCGGCTAATGATCCTTTGGCTTGAGCCTGAGCGGCTACTTGCCAAATAGGGTTTTTCATTAGCGACGCTTTTTGCATTGCAAACTTGTAATACATTGAGCCGGGTGTATCCATTGCATCAATGGCAGGGAGCAAGCGCTTTGCTACTGGGATATTTTCCATCCAGCGCAATAGACCTGTACCTTTAGCGCCTTCAATTCCACCTTGATAAAGGCTCTTTGACACAAAGAATGTCGGAGTGGATGCAGCAGATTCTGGCAATGAACGAGTCAATAACGCTTTAGCGGCAGCAGGTACGCTTTCTTTTGCAGCAGTATCTGCAAGTAATGACTTGCCAACGGCACCTACAGATGTGGCCATTGCTTTACCTGTGCCGGCAAGAGTAACAAGTCCAAGAAGGTTACCAAGATCGCCAACTAAACGTTGGTTTTCATTTAACGCAATCTGATTTTTATCAGCCTTGCCACCAAGCGCATTTTCAACACTGGAAGAAACTGACGCTTCTTTGTTGAGATAAGCCTTGCCATTGCCCAATGGGTTAGTTGTAAAGTCTGCGGCTACGCCACCAGCAAGATCAGAAAGCAACTGCCGACCCATGGCAGGCATGTGCTGTACGTAATTTGCTACAGAGTGAACAATGGTTGAAGACCAACCCGGTACGTTAATCTCGTTAATAACGTGTTCCCACAATGGAAGAGATTTAACGTTACCAAAACTAGGAGCAGTAGTTACATCGTAAGCGTGTTGGTTAAGAGCTTGCTGCCAGTTGGTGTTCCAGACATTAAGCGGCAAGCCTTTGCCGTATCCTCTAGCCTGCAAACCTTGTTGGATATTGCCAACGTCAGATGTAAGAACTGGAATTGGGCCATATTGGTGATGCAGGAATGAAGCAGCCATCTGTAAAAGGCCGGGATTGTTGTTAATGGCAGGTTCAGAAATTGATTTTTCTGGCGTAGTCTGTTGAGTTGCTTGGCTAATTAAACCAGCATGATCGACAACGCTTTGTGTGCTACCCGCGTTCTGCGCAACTGTTGTCTGCGCAAGAGGGTTAAGATTAGTGTGGCCAGCCTTGCCAATAGCATCAAGATTGGCAGCGAGTGTGCTTGCTTCTGGTGATGGCGTATATGTTGGCGAAGGTGCTGGCTTAAATGTATCTGCCATAGGCTACTGTCCACCCGCCATTGGCTGAGCCGCTGGTGATGGTGCAGTAGGTGCTGTTCCTGCTTGTGACTGATTCATTAGGTGGGCGGCAAGTACATTGCGAATGGACTTAACCTGCTGTGAAGCATTATCACCCAAAGAGTTTAGCAAAAATAGCGCACTCTGAATACCATTATTAGCCTGCTGTTGTTGCGTGGCAACTGGTGCCAAAGCATTATCGGCAGCGCTTGGTTGATGCGCTCCAATAAAACCTTCTGGCGGTACAGCCATGCCACCTTGCTGTTGCCCACCCTGCGCTGTTTGTGCAGCAGGAGAAGGCGTAGCGGCCATAGGAGCGCCGCCTTGGATCTGCATCATGTCCTGACCATCGCCGTAATTAGGCATGCCAGAGATGTAACGCATTGCTTGCTTTGATGCAGGTCCGCCATCGGTGCGTTGGCTTAAAGCCCCGGGGCCTGATTGAACAGCGGGACGTGCTGGAGCTTGATAGCCGCCTTTGCCTGCCATAATCACTCACCCTCTATAATTGTTTCAATGGTTCGGACAACATCATCGTGAAAGAGTTTTTGCTCTTCCGCGACATTTGCTTGATGTAGAAACATATTGCTCAATACATCAAAAAACTTTGCAAAACTTACAAATAAATCTTTTAACAAATGTGCAAAGAGAGCGACAACATCCCAGACGGATAACACCTGATTGGCGTTATCGCTCTCTTCGTCATACATTGATTAAGCGCGTGGCTTTCCAGCAGTTGTGCCAGAGCCGCGTGTGCCAGATGGCTGGACTGTGAACTTAATGTCTGACTTGCCAGTTGACTTTGCTGATGGTGCATCTTGGATGCCGGTCTTCTGAGTTGTCGCCTCAGATGATCCCATTCCACCCTGCATTGCCACCTTAACTGGTGGTGACTGTAGATTTGATTTGAATACTGCCATTTTTTATCTCCTATAGGGAATTGGTTTTCTCACTCGTAACGTTAGGCGGGTGAGCGTCTGCTAACCGATGCAGCTAACTGCGGGTTACCAGAAGACGAAAGTCCTGCTAACAGGCTTTGCAAAGCATTGCCACCTTGGCCTTGCGGCGCGCCTTGTGCCATTGGTGGTTGCCCCGGCTGTGCTCCGGGTGTTGGCTGTCCTTGCTCTGCTCCCGGCATACCAGCAGGCTGTTGTGGTGCCTGTGGTGCTGGTGCAGGAGCAAATGCTTGCATGACAATCTCTTCAATAGGATCGCCTTTTTGACGGCCTTGAATCACCTGAGCAATGGCGTTGATGACCTTAGATGGGTCACCGCCTTGCATTGCGATTTGCGGTAATGCGTTTGCATACGAAGCAACGGCAGCCATTAGGCTGTCGCGTAGCTCTTCAACTTCAACACGTTCTTCTTCTTGGGTAACGTTAAGTTCCCAAGGCATTTGACGGCGGAGAAAGTCGCGTGAGATTAACTTATCGCCACGTGCCTGTAATCCAAATACCAATGCGCGGTTTGGATCAAGACCAGCCATCATGCCGTAGGTAACATCGCAAGAGTAATCTCCACGAATGTCATCTGCTGGCTTGTATGTGATCTGATATGGAGCACCAGCATTAATGCCGCGTACTTCTTTGGTTACATCGCCAAAGAGTTTCTCGTCCATCTTAAAGCATAGACGTATAACTTCTTTAAATGTTTCTGCGAATACGCCTTGTGCTGTCTTGACCTGTGTATCAAAGCCACCCATGAGCGCTTCAACGCCACGACCAGTGACGATAGAACCAGACTGCTGACCAAGTCGGCCTTCTGGATAACGTGAGCCAGTACGCATTTCCTGATCGAGAATTTCATTCTCTTGGAAAATTCCCGGTGGAACGTTAAGATCGACACGACGGATCTGCTGTGGATTAGCAGAGCGAATAGTCGCATCTGGACCAATCTCAAGAACGTTAACATCTGATGGCAAAGCAAATGGTGCCTGCACTGCCTTTTGTGCTGCCTCAAGGGCGAGAGAAGCAAAGCGTGAGCGAGCAACCTGTACCCACATAATGTCATCAAACTGACCACGCTGATGCTCATCTGAGTCAACGCCGGGACGAAGGGCAATGGCCACTGGAATTTCGCCAAGCTCGTTCATTACACGCGAAAGGACAAAGTTGTTGCGCTCAGGCAAAAATAAAACTAGCTGTTCTTTATCCTGATAGCGATACATCTCAAGGATGCGCTCAGAGTTACGGTTCTCAAATTGACCGCGGATGACATTTTCATGTTCAGGAAAGTCATTGATCAATTCGCGTACAGTCTTGACGTAGCGCTTTGAATATGAAACAAGGCGGTTGAATCTGTCAAACTCTGGGTAGGCACCGATAGGAGAATCGATGCGAATCATTGGGCGCTTGTTCTCGTAATCCGCTTCAATGAGGAATGGGAGCCAGCCAAAGGTGAGGTAGCGATCAGCACCGGTGTACATCATGGTCTGCAAGTTGGCTGTGTCGCGATAACCAGCAGCAATCATGGTGCGCTTATCAGCCCGCTTGCGAGAAAGGTCTGATGTGGTGTTGGTGGTCATGCAATTGAAAGCAGGAAGCGGGGCGATAACTTCGGCAACGTCACGTGCAGCAACGTCAATGAAGTTTGCAATCATAGGCTTTGGATAGTCCTCTGAGAACATACCCGGGAAGACCTGATCGATCTTGCCCTGACGGATCGCCAATAGATCGTCATAACGTGAATCACGTGTGAAGTAGTGCGCACGTAACTTTCGGAGCTTGTCCGAAATTACATCAATCTCAAGCACTATAGGTAACCCCCGTTAGCCGCTAATTTTTCTTTTTCGCGTTGATAGTCTTCAATGTTGATAACCCTACGACGCGATATTTGATCGCGTGTTTGGAATGGGTTTTTAATAAAGGAGCCGCCATAGGCTCCTGACTGGTTGATGTAATCGCGCATCTGAGTTTCTGCAAACCAGAGCGCCATGCAACCATCCTGCTTATTTTTGGTACCAGCGGACCAAGTGATCAATTGCTCGATGAGCGACTTAACGCCTTCATTGTCGCTGCGTGGCAAATCAATAAGGTTGTTACCCATGTGGCTGCCGAGCTTGTCAATTGTTCCAAATAGCGGAGCCATTGAGGCTACGCCAAATTCTGCATCCATCTTGTTGGCACCGGTATAGTGCTGAACCAAACGAATACCGCGTGAAGCAAGGTAGCGGTTAATCTCTTCGTCCATTGTCAAGAACAACTGAAATGCGTTCTTCTCAATAACCCAAACTGATGGCTTGTACTTTTCAGTCCACTCAAAGATCAGCTCGCGAATACGCTGTGGCGTAGGAGCGGGCATACGACTTGCCTCTAGGACATAACGCTTTTGAGTTGTAATATCGCCAGCATAGGCAATCGAGAACGTATCGCCCGACATGGCTGGGTCCATTGAGCAGATGGTGTAATTGCCACCCAAGGTCTTTGGATGACCGGGAGAGCCGGGGCTAAGAGGGCCAATGGCTCTCATGCCTGATACCGAACCGCGAACAGCCTCGGGTGCGAAGACAGCCTCGCTGTCCACATCCTGCTGTTGATAAACCATCGCCCATGTCTTTGGGTCAAGCACACCGCGGCGCTTACGAAGGTTAGGACCGTCCCAGCGTGGGTACAATCCGTCCTCGCCTATATTCGCGTCATCTCCAAGCCAAGGCTTGTCTGAGCGGGGCCAGAGGGTTTTCCAGTCCTTTGGATCATCGGCAAAGTCAAGAACCGCTGGCATAGCCAGATATGTCCAAGGGGACTTGCCATCTGGATAGCGATCAGGGTTACGCATCTCGCGATATAGATCAATAGGATCTACGCGGGTGCCAACAACTAAAATCTTTCCCGTTGGACCGACACGGGTAAGCACTTCCTGCTGGATCCATCGGATCTGCTTCTCGTACTCATTTGAGTTGGACAAGGTCACGCAGTCATCAAGAACGATCAAGTCTGCGCGAGCACCGTAAATCTGGCCGCCGATACCCAAGGCTTGCAGGGTAGGGTCTTTTTCGCCCGAGTCGCGTTCAAGGTAGATCGCATCCTGCGTCCACTTGTCCGATGCTTCTTTGTAGCCATCCGCTGGGGCATAACGCCGCTGAAGTTCCGCGTAAGCGGGCTGAGTAAGCCGCTGCTTCACCGCGTAAAGAAAGTCCTTCGCCATGGTCAAGGTCTTAGACACGATCTTGATACGGATGTTCGGATCGATACAGATCCGGTAGGTGATGTAGTCAATGCTGACCGTCATGGACTTGGCATGTTCCGGTGGCATGTTCACCAGCACGTAATTTGGAAAGCCCTCTTCGTACCGCATGCTTGGGTGAATCCAAGCAGGCTTACCCTCTTCGAGCATTGAAATAATGTTACGTTGGTGATCAAAGGTCTTGGAGTTGAGGTACTTGGCTCGAAAATCCTCGAAGCTGATCGAAGCATCCTCTTCGCTGATAACCCCATCTCGGCGCTGGACTGCCCGAGCTAAGTCCACCGCCTCTTTAAACTGAGCGTCAGAGGCGCGATAATACTCGTAGGACTTAATTGACTTTCCAGTCGCGCGGACTGCGTCCGCGATGGAATAGCCTTTGGTGATCATTTCTAAGATCGTTTGCTTGGCCTGCGGAGCAGGCACTTTGCTATCTGGTGCGATCTTGTATTTATTAGCCGATGGCTTAGCCATACAATTCACCCACCTTAAATTCTGCGCCGCCCTTGGGGCGGTGCCTATGGTTCCCATTGGGAAATAACCTATGGGTGGCGTGTAACGCCGCCAACCCTTAAAGCGAAGGGCTACGCCCGGAGCGCTGGCCTTCGGTAGAACCTTCGGCCATCGGAAGGACGCTGGAAGCGTCCGTACTGTCGGGGTTTGCCACTGCGCCTCACAAACCCCTCTATATTGTATAAGGTGGGAAATTTGCCTTTTGTCCCGCCTTGAGGTGTGTGATCTTAGTCACAATACATAAAGTCATTATTTTACGCCTACTTCATAAAAAAGAATTTTTGTAGCTGCCCCCATTTATTTAGAAAAAATCATTGGGGTGATAGTTACATACACGGCGCGCGTTTATTAAAAGTCCCCCGGTCGATGGCTTATCTTCCCACGCTAGGGCAATACTTTTCTTCTACGCTCAACGCCGTAGGAAAGCGAGCTTGGGATTACGTTCTATCTTGTCGGTTATTGATCATTTATTAAATGTTATAGGCCGAATCTTTTATTTATTAGGGGAATTGGTGAGAGTTGGTGGGGTTGTGGGGTAACTGTCTATCTAGCCCTATGCAGCCCTATCTGACCATCAAGCGGCCATAACCCGGCCAGATCCGGCGGCAAGAATTGACCCGGTGATCCGGCGATGATGGCCGTGAGAGCTGTTAACCCGGCTATCTGGCGAAAGATCCGGGGAAAGATCGGCTAATGGCCGATTATAACAATTAGGTAACATCTCGAAATTCTGGCCAAATTGGCTTGACTAGCCATGATCCGGGCATGGTTTAATTCTCTCAACGCGCCGCCGGCGCGCATCATAGACAGGAAACTATCATGGCTCTAACTATCACTTATGTATCACTACTCACGACGCTATTCATCATCCCTAACGCTTTCGCTATCTGGCAAGATCGCAAGGTGAAATAACATGAGAATTACACGCCGCGGATATATCGTCGCTTTCATCGGTGCCGGCCTATTGATGGCCGGCTTGCTATTCCTTGTCGACCATGTCAACTACATGGGCGGCGGCTCGTGGTGCTTTCACGACTCGATAACATGTTATTTCGGATCTAATTAGATGCTTCTAATCTGGCCTAGTTCGCGCTAGGCTAGGTTATGAGCCGCTAACTCTGGCAGCTCTTTACATAGACAGGAATCTATGAACATGAACGCAACATTAGAAAAGACAGCGACTCAATTCACCATGAACGCGCCGCTGCTCGATGATCTTCTCGCCGGTGCAGCTCTTGCCGGTGGAAAAGATAGCTCTCTCCCTACCCTTGAGTGCATTAGCCTTGAATCTCGCGATGGCAAGCTCATTGCAGCTTGCACGGATCGTTACCGGTTATTCATTGGCCGCGTGGCCTTCGATCATCTCGAGATTAAGCCGGGAGAGGATATTTCAATTATGATCCATCGAATGGATGTAGTAAAGATCCGCTCACTCATTAAGCCGCTAACCGGCAAGCGCGTGTTAAATCCTCGCGTAAATGTTGCGATCGATGGTAATCGCATCACGGTGAGCACGGTAGACGGATCAGTTACCGTTCTTTCATGGGATGGAAAGTTCCCATCTTATGAGCATCTCATCCCGACAGTATTCGAGCCGGCCGATGAAATAGGCGTTAACCCGGCTTTCCTTGCCGATCTTGCTAAGGTTCCGGGAATTGATAAGAGCGTGCCGCTCATCATCCGGACGAGCGGATCACGTAAACCGCTGCTATGCGAAACACGCGCCGGGGATATTATCTGGCAGCTGCTGCTCATGCCTATGCGCGTTGCATAGTTACCGGATAGTGAGGCTAGGGGTTATCTCCTAGCCTTGCTATCTGGCCACTAGGCCAGAATAACCGACTAGACAGGAACTAGACATGACTCAAGCAACACTCACCCGGCAAGAAAAGATCAACGAGCGCGAACACTCACGTGAGCGACTATCGGCCATGCTAACCCCCGGCGATACTGTTTACACGATGATACGCAGCGTATCGACTAGCGGCATGAGCCGCACGATGAGCCTTTACATTGTGAAAGATAATCGCCTAGTAAATATCACCTATTACGCAGCTCACGCCCTTGAGTGGCCGCTAGTTGAGAAGAATGGCTCTCGCGTGCTGCGCGTAGCCGGTGCCGGCATGGACATGGGGTTCCATGCGGTATACACGCTCTCTCACGTGCTATTCGCCGCAGCTATGCCTAGCAGCGATGCCGGCTACGCTCTCAAGCAGGAATGGATCTAACATGGAGAAGATCACTTTCTACGTTGAGCGGCACATAGTCGATGGCTTTACCTTGTCCGCTTATGTAGGGGACAACTATGCCGGCTCTCATCGCTTTATCGGCTACACGCTCGCGCAAGCTCGCAAGATAGCACGGGAAACGATCCGGGAACGCGGCGGCTTAGGCCTTTACGCTAGGAGAGCAGCATGAGCACCATATATGAATTATGTGTACAGAAATACGAGCGCGGCGGGCAAGCCGCCGTTTTCGAATATGTGTTGAGCAATTTTCCGGAATTAGAGTGGAAAAATTGCGATCCTTGCGAAAGCAGCTCGCCTATTGATGATGGCCTATGCCTAGTGTGCGGAAGTAAGGTGGCAGCATGAGCGCGGTTTATTGTGGCGATTGTCTTAAACCTATTGATCCTAAGTTATTAAGCGGCTTAGGTACATGTCCCTCATGTGTGAATCTATGGGTGAAGAATTACCGATCATTACATGATCGACGTTATGGCAAGCGGGTGAAAAGATAGCCCGATCCTGCTACAGCTACGATTACACCGGCGGCGAATGGATCACGACATGCGGATCCGGATCCTGCCGGTGGATCGTGTACACGCCTAACCTGCGCGACGCTAAGCGGCTAAGGCTACAGCACACGCGGCGAGAGTGTGCCGGCGGCTACTAGCTCGCCATCGCCAGACATTAGGCCGGGGATGTTGACTTTCCCCGGCCACTTCTCTACCATCACACCACACCGAAAAAGTCGGTGGGATAAAACCGGGATCGCCGACGTAGATCAGCGACCAAACTACTATCAGACAGGAAAAATACATGAGCAGCTTGCATGAAGAATTAAACGCGCATATTAACCGCGTAATCGATGGCATTACCGGCGGCAATTTATCTGCACCTAAGATCGCAGAAGCAACGTCGGACCAGATCGACTTAGCACATTCAGAGGGTTTTGGCCTTGGATGGAATAGAGCCGTCGAAGAGGTGCTGAAATTCGTCACCGACTTAGAAGACCGAAATATCGCTCTCGGTAGGCTTGAGAATCACGATCTGCGCGTACTACGCAACATGATCAAAGAAGCGAGCGACAAGTAATGTATTTCGACGTAGATCAGCAACCGGCATGTACTGAAACGGACCCAGAGATATTCTTCCCAGTGCTTATGCGCGGTAACGCATTTAACACCGAGCAAGGCCAAGAGATGATAGGCAAGACCGCTATCGCTCTTACCATGTGCAAGTCATGCCCTATTCAGCAGAAGTGCTTGCAATTCGCCGTCGATAATCAAGAGATGCATGGCATATTTGGCGGAACCTTTGGCTATGAACGCTTAAAGCTCGATGGCAGGAAGACCGATCTTGCCATTCCATTTCACACCAATTTGCGTAAAGAGATGTTAAAGAGAGGATTACCATGCCCACCTATCCCAGAACCAACCGCTGGCTACACGCCACCACCTATGCTTTTCTGGTTGCCGCCTGTGCGCTATACACAACAGACAGACCCGGACTTGCAGCAGAGCGCGTAGCATCTCCCAAAGATTACGCCAAGGCTCTCTACATGCAACAAGGCGGCACCGTTCAGCAATGGCGTTGCCTTGATCAGCTATGGACCATGGAAAGCAATTGGCGAGTCAACGCCGTAGGCGATAAGACCACGCAAGGTCGCGCCTATGGCATAGCGCAAGCCTTACCGGCTAGCAAGATGGATCAATTCGGCACCGATTGGCGCAAGAATTATCAGACTCAGATACGATGGGGTTTGCTTTATATCAAACTTCATTGGAAAAACAATAGTTGCATGGCCTTGCGCCATGAGAAGCGGAAAGGGTGGTACTGATGCAAGATTGGGAATTGCCGATTGTATTGATACATATATTGGCTAAGGATAAAGAGAAGACTTTGCCCTACTGGCTTGAGCAGAATCTCGACAAGCTCGATTACCCACGCGACAAGGTCATGCTTTATTTTCGCACCAATAACAATAACGACGATACTGGGCGCATTATCCGGCAATGGGTAAGCGATCAGGAAACTCTCTACGAGCGTCAAGATGATGACTCATGGGCCTATGATTGGCGGCACATCGAAGTTGACGATAGCGACGTTGAGGAGCAAGTGCAGCGATTTGGGATCCATGAATGGAACGCAGAACGCTTCTCGGTTCTTGGTCGCTTGCGCGAAGAAGGTATTGCCATGGCTAAGTTTTGGAATTGCCATTACTTTGTCTGCGACGTGGATAACTACATTCTTCCCACCACGCTACGCACCTTGGTGGAAACTAATCGGGCGGTAGTCGCTCCTATCTTGCGTAGTGCAGATAGCGAGCAGCTTGGATACAGCAACTTCCATCACCCATGTACGCCTAATGGCTACTATCAAGACAGCGAAGAATACTTTGCTATCCTCAATGGCGTTACACGCGGCATATTGCCGGTGGATGTAGTCCATTGCACCTATCTAGTACGCAATGAAGTGCTAGATAAAGCCCTCTATCAAGATGGCACAGAGGATTATGAGTACGTGATCTTCTCCCGGAACCTACGCAACCTTGGGATCCAGCAGTACCTAGACAACCGACAGATTTACGGCTATCTCACATTGCGAGAAAACGTAGATGCATGCAAAGAATGGATGGCAAGAATCAAATGATTTACGAGCAATTACTTAAGAAGGTTAAAGAGCAAGCAAAGTATTGGGCTAACCTTGTCCATTACACCAAGCCAGAATTTTACGAAAACACTATCGATCAACGTAACGCTTGGAAAGCATTGCGCTCACTACTTGAGCTACATCAGCATAAAGAAGATCCAGATTATGGATGGCTTTGCGCCGTCTGCGATCAAGGCCCCGGACCTTGTGAAACTTTTAAGGTTCTTGAAAGAGCCTTATATGAAGGCTAAGCCTAGCGAGATAAAGAAGATGGCTGCCCTGCTCGAAGAAGAAGCAGAATCGAGCGAAGAGATGGCTAAGAAGGTCTGGGAATTGGTAGAGGAATTAACTGCCAAGCGCGATCAGTACATGGCCGTAGCGGTCTATCCAAGCCTTAAAATGGCCATTGCTGTCGGCCCATACAACACAGTTAACAACTTAAGAAAAGACTATGGCAAACATATCGGACACGTCGGTGACGATTGTTATGGTATAATTGCCACAGTGCGCGATCCGTCCGCGCAGTAGATCGACAAGCCCCGCGTATTCCTGTCCGCGGGGTTTTGTCATTTAGAGCTTGTGTAAGCCCTGAGCATCCTTGTAGTAGCCATAGCCAGTAGGCGTAAGTGTGAATGGCGTAGTTACTGAATTAAGATACGAGTATGGAGCCTTTGCGTCTAACTTGTAGAACGCTGGTAGCGTCCAATCTGGTGCGATTACATCGCGCCCATCTTTTGCGGTGATCTTATACATGGCACCACGCACATGATCTGCTGGTTCAAGTAGCCAGCGCCGACCCTTACTATCCGGATCAGATAGGTTCATAATCTGAGGATCAACAAGCATTTCGATTACTTCATGGAATACGACAAGAGCTGTACCTTCTTGATAGCGATCTTTTGAGATGACTTTACCTCTGAACGACAAGCCCTTGCGGAACTTGCCTAGCGGTGCAGTGGCAAACGAGTCTGCTCGGATGTAGGCAATAGGCTGGCCATTGAGTACCTCATGGTAGCCATACGCGCCGATAGTTGGGTTAGGAAATTTGTCCACGATGCAGACATTCCAGCCATTGGGTGAGCGAGTAGGTGATTGCCCAACCGTTGTAGTTTCTAGGTTCCAAGCGTTGGATACTTGATCCACGAAAATGCTTAGAGCAGATTGGATGCTGTTAAAATCCTGCTGGTTAAGGATCTTAGACTCATTGACGAATGTAAGTGTTCTCATTGTTACCTCTTTGGGTTGTCGGTTGTGTAAAAGCCACTGCCATTAAATTTTACTGGTGGTGAGCCAAAGATCCGGCGCATAGACATGCCACAGCAGATCGGATCCGGGCCTTCTTCAAACATGGATCGCTCAACGGTATTTTCTATATTGCATACTTGGCAGCGGTAATCATAATGTGCCATGTTCTCCCCCAATCGGACATTTATCGACGCAGTTCCAGATCAATTCCATGTAACTCTTGCCTTCGACTCTGCGTATTTCGGTGTAGCAATCAGCATCATGTATGTATTTTTTAGTCATTTTTTTGCTTTCTGATCCAAGGGTCTGGGCCACCAAGCTCTTTGATCAAGCGGCGCATAGCGCCTTTCACCTTACGCTCAGCGGAAGATTTAGATATTCCTAGCGCAGTAGCCACATCATCGTAGGTCTGCTGCTCGTAATACTTTGCTTGCAAGATTATCTGATCATCTGGCTCAAGTTTGTTCTTAGCCTTGCGCACATCAAATACCGAGATGATGTAGTTGCCGCCTTCTGCTGGCGCACCACCACCGGACACGCGCTCACCAGATGGGTTGTGCGTAGGCACTACTTCACTCCAAATGAATGGCAGGATCTGCTCAAGCACCTCAGCAGAGTAAAAAATTTCATCGCGTATCTCGTACCCTACCGCTTGCGCCTTAGCGCGTCGGCAATACTTATCCGCATGGCGTTGCAAAGTCTTGGCCAGAAGGTTAATGCCAGACTTGTAATCTTCAGAACCTTTATCGTGGTCAAGCCATTCCTTGACCTTGTCTTGCCGGCGCAAGACCCAGACAAGACATTCCTGCCTAACGTCATCAATCTCAAAGTACGTGTTGTATCGCTTATGGACTTGCCTTGCAACGGTGTGGGCAATCTCTTGCGCTTCATCTAGCCAAATCAATCTAAATCCTCTGGGTCGCGAAGGTGTTGTTGCTTAACTGCATAACATGGAACTGGCATGGAAGTATCCCAATACTTGTCCTGCAAGCCTTCATGGCCCCACAGCCAGCCCATAATAAGGGCTTGGTAATGATCGTCAATGGTAACAAGAAAATACTTACGCTCTGGGTTATCGTCTGGTTGGAACAACAACTTGCCATAAGGGTAAGCGGTTGATCGTACTTCGTACTCACCCACATCACCCTCTTTGCGATCAGCAAAGAGTGAAGTAGGAAACTTATCTAACCAACGCGCAACTGCAATCTCAGCGCACACGCCAAGAATGTCGCGAGCAATTGCCTCTGGCCACGTCTTAGCGGCAGTAGTAATCTTGCCACCATTAGCTCGATTAAAGTTGTAACGCTCCACTGCTTCAATAGTGGCGTAGGTTATATCGCCAACGCTAAGGTTGACTTTTACCACCGCCATGTTTTACCATCCACAGTAAATGACTTGTCGATGATCGGCACTAGATGCGGCGTAACGGTCTTACCATCGACATAGAGGATCGCAAAGCCCTGCTGCCAAGTGAACAGCCCAGCCTTGATGTAACGAGCATGCTTGAGGTTCATTAGATGGCCAACCTCTAGGCCCCACACTGTCTTAGATTTGGTTCCCCATGACTGCGTCCAATGGGTTAATCCCATTCGGTGCGTATGTCCACAGACGACACTCGCACCAGTTCTTTTTGCAAGTCCGAGAGCAGTAGATCCAGCAGTAGGCTGAACGTTTCCCTCGTCCCCGTGTACAAGTATCCAATTTGGGGCCAACTCGTAGGGTCGCTTATGATATTCAATTCCAAGATCGTCGAGCTTGAGGAATTTCTCAATCTCAAGTTCAGGCAGACCAAGAAAACCGGGGGCTGAATGTTTGATTTTGTTGTATAGCCGATCACTGTGGTTTGATCGCGAGATATGCTTAATCTTAAGAGATTCAAGTAATCGAACGGTAATATCTCGGTGCTTACCAATGTCGTAGTTCCACTCGCCCGGGCCGCCTTGCTCCCAACGGCTGATCTGCGGAAAGTCAATTTCATCTCCTACGCTCACCACCTCGTCTGGCTTATATGCTTTGATAAATGCTGCTAGCGCGGTTGTCGCTCCCACATCATGGTAGGGGGCTTGAAGGTCTGAAACGACAACGATAGTCTTCATTCCGCGGGCCAGTTACCATCCAGTACCATCATTGCAATGGCGCTATAGTTGAGTAAATCTAGGAAACTATCTCTAAGAGATTCATTTTCTGGCGTGGCACCGCTGTCGATGAGATGATTGATACGCGCCATTTTGTCCCACATGCGCACCCGTAGGCCGTTAAGCGGACCGCCCGGTGAAAGTGAAATGTTCTTTGGTCCGTAATCGTGGTGCTTTTTGAGCAAGAGGTTACCTGCGCCGTCGAACACTTCCCACATACTGACGGTAAAGTCGCTTGGCTCATTCGTCACCTGTAGATTCTCGGTCATTTGGCCTACCCTTCGGTACGTTGCGCTGTCCCTTGTAAATATAATTTTTTGTTTCAGGATCTATATCATAACAGACATACGTTATAAATTCGTCATTATAGTCAAATGGCGCTTCAATTGTGTCTAACACCCAGAAGGCTAGCGATACCCGGCCACCATCGTATGGGCCGCCTATGAAATGTGGGTTATAGGAACCGCTCATTTGCTCTCCTGTACAAAATTGACATTGAGTTTACCGCCTGTTCCAGAGTCATATTTGCTGGCGATCTGCAACGCCTTGGTGACGATCTTGCGAGCCTTGACGTGGTCATCGACAAGCGCGCCATTGGCAAGGGCTGCCATCGCTCCAAGGGCAAAGCGCTCTCCACTGCCGGCAACATAAAGGTTGTCGGTAGTGCGCTCCCATGAGTAGTCAGCGTCGATCCGATAGACTTTGCCTTTAACTACCACGATCCAGACGTTATCGTTCTCTACGCTTGACTCGGACTTAACAAGCTCGTAGCCAGCCTCGATAAAAGTTCTGCGCATGGCTGGGATGAGCTGCCTAGTGATGTATTTGTCCATGTCTTTGACCGTGATCTGCGGTGGCACAAAATCATGCTCAAGGATGTTTATGCCGCGCACAGCGCCGGCACCGGCAAAGACGATGTTACTATTTCTAAAAATTTTTCCGTTGGGAATGGTGATCTGAAAGCCATCCTCAGTAGAGGACATAGTATCTGCGCCAATGACTACCCAGTCTGGTCCTTCGATGGCGCATATAGTTGTCATGTCAACTCTCTTCTTAAAATTGCTTCGGCCATACCATTAGTGCCGGGAAAAAGGTCATCCAAAGTGTCACCGCTTTGGTAATTAAGTAAATCCAAAATCCAATCATTAAACTTATCGGGTTTTGCCCCTTGTAATCCTTTTTTCATAGCTATTGGACAAGACAACCAGTCGCGTACCATTGGCTTGCGTTTGTTATCTTTTCGCCCCCCCCCCAGCAACACTGCTTCCCAAGCAAATTGATTGGTTGTTCCTCTAATTTGATGAAAAGTTTTAGTCCATGCGCAAATGCGAATATCATCATGGTCAACTAAAAGCCAATGCAAATTAGCCGGATTGCAAGACATTGCCCACCCATCGGGATATTCAGTTTTAAGTCGCATTATTAAATCCCTGTGCGATTGTTTGTCATCCCAAATCGCCGCCTCTTCATGCAGTTTGCCATACATCTTCTTACCCATTGTGTAATAAGGCGGATCAGCGTATGCAAATTTCATGCTGCTAGCCTCTCATCAAACCAGTCTTTACCATAGGCCAAGTATAGATCATTCACATCCTGATTGCCCGGAAGGCCAACGATAATGGCCGATGGCAAGTCTTCCTTGATCCGTTTGGCTAGCTCTTGACCGGGGTTGCGACCATCCTCTTTTATATCGTTATCGGCAAAGATCAAGATTTTTGTGTACGGTTCAAAAAGTTTCGGAAAGTGGGCTTTCCACTGGCTAACGCCAGCAACGCCAACAGCAGGAATACCAACACAACCGCTAAGAACAATCGTGTCAATCTCACCCTCGCAGATCGCAATTGTGTCTGAGGATTTATGTAAATCTTGAACATTAAATAACCCAATCTTCTGCCCTGTAGGCCATAGGTACTTAGGCGTTCCGTTATCTAGTCTTCGGAATTTAATTCCAACCACACCACTAGGAGTGATGTAAGGAATAGACAGCATCCCCACAGCATGCTCATGGCCAACACTAGGATCGGCTACGCTTCCAAGAAGGAATGAACTTGCCACTTCCGGGCTTATGCCTCGGCCCTGTAGGTAGGACTGAGCCAGCGGGTCTATGTGCTGCGCGTACCTTTCGGCTGCTTCCGTTAGCAAGGCTTTCTGCTCTGCGTTTAACATCAATAAACTCCTTCAAGTTTTCCTTACGAGCTACAACGTCATATACGTCACCAAGTAATTGGCAGACTAAACAATTGTATTGCTGTCGCTCTAAGTTATATGCAGCACTTGCGTGGCTGTCATCATGCACTACACACTTGCATGGTACCCAGCCGTAACGATCTTGTATGGTCAAGCCATACGCTTCTAAGACTGCTCCAAGATCAGGCTTGTGGATCATCATGGATGTTAGCCCACTGGTCTAATGTTTGAATCACCCAAGCATCTTCAATGCTTGCGTTGCGTCGCTTGACAATAACGTATGAAGGTGGAACCTCATCTAGCCCACGCGCCCTTGCGTAGTTCTGCGCTTCGACAGTTGCTTGCCGCCAAAACTCTGGCAAGTCTAACCGCGCAGTTGCTTTCAGTTCAAAAACATAAGGCTTGCCCGCGACCATAAGAACAAGATCGCCTTCGTCGTTGGCCCCGGCGAGAGCAAGCCTTTCTGTCATTGCCTTGGGTAGTCTTCCCCTGAACCACCCAAGAACATCTGTTTCAAACTGAGTGCCTTTGCGCTTGTTTGCGTTTGTCATAGGCCCAGCATACCAAACAAGTCTTGTGCGTTATAGCGAATAAGGTAGCGACGCGCTAAGTCATACATCTCCGGGGTTGGCTCCTTTGCTTGTTCCCAATTGCGCTTGTCCCACAGGTAATCTTTCACTCATAGCTCCAATTGTGCTGGGTGGTTTGACGATAGTTCCAGATGGACATACGCGATGCGTCTGCCCATAAAGATACATATTGCCTACCACTAGCACTATTCTTTGCAAAGCGGTTCTTAACCGCTGCAATTCGAAACTCGCCAGTGTCGGGAAGTAAAGCAACTGTAACGATCATTTCAGGCAATTGACTGATCTTGCCTTGGATGGACTTGCGACTCGGTGGCATATCCGGCTGGCCTTCACCTTCACTGGTGTGGTGCAGCAGGAATACCGCAGCTTCTGTTTCTCTAGCCATGTGGTGCATAGCCTTGGCAATTTCGCGTAGCCCTGACCATTCGTTTTCGTGCATCGATACAACGTTCATTGCATTGTCCACGATTAGAAGATGAGGATACTCTCCGTATGCTTCGGCATAGGCTTGAATGGATAGATCAATTTCATCAAGAGTAGGGGATGGAGCAAAGTCAAACCGCAAGTGAGTAATTGAATCTAACTCACTTTGGTAAAACTCTACGCCTGTTTCGGTAGCAAACGCCTCTTCAACGCTGGCCACCTTATGTCCGCTAACCATTGCGGCAGCTCGAATCGCAGTCGTGTAAGCATCAGTATCAGCGCTGATATAGAGCGTTGGTACTTTCATGTGAACGGCAAAGTGCAATGCTAATAATGATTTGCCGGCGTTGGGTGCGCCGGCAATCATCGTTAGTTGACCACGTCTAAATCTAATTCCCTCATCCTGTAGGACTTGGAATAGATCCGGAAGGATAGCGTGATCATTTGCTGACTTAGCCGCTGCTTGTGACAGCGATAGCATCAGTTAATACTTATCGGTTCCACTTAACGTCACAGGCTTGATCCTTTGGCGCAGTACAGAAGTATCCGCTCCAAGGCTTACCTGTCTTTTCGCTAACTCCTTGCTTGAGTTTCATTGGTCCATGCTTACAAGCATGCTCAGATCCAGATGGCACTTGAACATTTGGCTGATGTTGTGGATGAGCTTGTGGTGCTGGACCTGATGTAGCCCATACTGGCTCATCGATCACAGTTGCGCCAAGTGACTTAACCGCGTAAGCGATGTTGCCTTTGTTAGTAAAGTCAGAGCCAGTGGCCAAGATCAACTGAGCCATGTCACTGATTGACTGCAACTGACCTTCAAGTTCAGCCGCGCTGTCTGCGTATAGATTGATTAAAGTTCCGTCAGCCAATTTAAAATTGACTTGGAGCTTTGTGCTTTCGTTTGCTGCCATTTCTTTCTCCTTTATTTGATTATTGCTAGTGGGTCAACGTTATGTGAAAGTTCTCCGCCAACGGCGAAACAATAGTCCCTTACTCCACATGTCGAACACGACATGCCGATATTGGGTAAAAAAATTTCGGCCTGTAATCCGCGTTCAAACTGAGCAAATAGCTCGGTAAGAACCGGTATAGACCAACGCTCCATGCCCTCGCTTGGTTCAAGCGTGGCAGTACGAGCTGAGTAGTACGCGCCGTACTGTGGGCGTATGCCATAGATCATCTCAATGCAGGATGCGTACACCCCCAACTGCATCGCTGAGTCTGGTGTGGATTTACCGGTCTTTAGATCGACAACAGTAAGTGAGCCATCAACATTCTCAAAGACTAGATCGGCAAAACCTTTGATCGGCACATCGCCAAACATCACTTCAAATGGAAGTTCAATGCCGGGCTTACCATCCGGTGCTGTCCACACCTTCCAACCGTTGTTCTTAAACGCAAGAACAAAGTCCTCAAACATCTTAAAACCATTTGCATCCCACCACGCTTTGTCTTCCTTGTCGGGATATTCTTTGGTTGCACGACCACCACGCCGCCAGTCAACTGGGTTGGTCTTCGTGCGATGCTCGATAGCGCCAATCTCTTCTAAGAAGGCGCGGTCCCAAATCTCTTTAAGATTCAACTTTGGTTCCAATGATGATCGCTTGAGCCTTCTTTAATCCTACGATAGTGGCAGGATTAGTTTCAAGCCTAATCTCTTTCTCGATCATATCTCCTAGCGCTTTGCGCATAAGAAGTTCAGCTTCGACAAACGCCTTCTCGAACGCTGTCTTAGTAATTATCTTTGCTCGTTTAGTTCCCATTTAGCACTCGTCATCTTCCCAAAAGTCTGCGTCATACTCAATTGAGTCTGCCCATTTAATTGCTACATTCATAAACTTGCTACCAATCCTGTCGGCAACGTTTCCGATGAAACGCTTGAAAGGATTAGGATGCTTGTGAACTATGTGATTCATTCTGCTCCCCGTTCCGGTGTTGGTGCTTGTGCAAGGCTGGAACATAGCACACATTGCATGTCCAGCAGGTATAAACCAATCGTGTTGTCATCTTCAAATTTTACTTTGAGATGGAAAAACTCAGATCCACAAGGGCAAACCCGGATGGGACCAAGAGATGTGTAATCGCTCTTCTCGCCGTGAATGGCGACCAAGCTCTTAGTTGGCTTTGGCTCTGTCATTCTCAAATGTTTCCAAGAGATAACGTTCAACTGCTGTATGGAATGATGATCCGCCTACGAACCACCATGCCGGTGCGGACTGCACTTGCAGGCCGCGTTCTAGTTGCCATGCTTTACCACATCGCAACCATGACGTGAAGGATGAAAATGATCTGTGATTAACTGTTGTCATGGGCGAAGACTATCACTGGCCGATGACATTCCGCCAATGGCTGAGAAAGACACGCCAGTGGCTTTCGATTTGACGAAAAAATTTTCCGATGGTTAGACTACGAGCGTAAGCATGGGAGCGAGTTAACTGGGCGCAAAGCGCCCCCAAGGTGCGAGCGGCTGCGCCGATAGCGAGCCAACGGAAAATTGCAAAAAAAATAAACCCCCGCCGAAGCGGGGGTTATTTGTTTATTAAGTTTTTATTTAGTTGTAGCAGCCTGTGCCTTGAAGTGGTTATAGGTTGCAGAAGCAACAGGTCCAAAGACTGCGACAAGTGCAGCCCATGCAACGTGTTTGAGGTGATGGTTACCAGTCTGCCAGATAGCAACTGCTGCTACGCCGACGCTGATGATGTAATGCTCAACAAGTGCTTTGCTGATCTTCATGTTATCTCCTTAGAGTTAGGCCGTTAGGCCGTGCAAAAATTGTACCATAGGAAAATTAACACCCGGGTCAGTGTGTCCGCCAGCTACCTTGTGGGCAGCGGTAATGTCGGCGTGGGTACAAAAGCCTTTGGTTTTTCCGTCTAGGATCTGCGCAGCGGTCAAGTGTGTGTTGGGTATCGAATACTTGGCCATAAGGGTCTTACAGAGGCTTGTAGCCTGTTTTAAGACCATCTGGGAGTAGGCGTTAGCCCACTCGGCTGGGGTAAATTTAGCCTGACCAGTCAACTCAATGCCAATAGATTCTAGGTTGCGCTCCCACACGTCACAATGCCACGCAATATCCTCATCGGCTACTGACTGGGCAACTGCCGCGTTATCTACCATGTAGTGGGCAGATGCTTGCGGTGCGGTAGGGCCAGCAAACCATTGGGCAAGGTGTGCAGCTTGACCCGGTAACTGCTGGTTCTCTGCGCTGTGCAGAACTATGAGTCGGATCGGCTCACGTTTGCCATAACCGGGTGTGTAATTCTTTGCTTGGATTATTGCCATATCAATCTCTCTGCTAGATCGCCGGGTGTGCAGATCCAGTCTTCTTTGGCAAGGGCTAATCCGCTTTTGTTGTAGCACTCAGATACCAACTCAGAACAGATATAACCTTCACGTTGGGATAGCCATTTGGCAAAGCGAGTATTGGCGATGATCTTTAGCCCAAGAATACGCAGGGCAATGTCAAAAATAGTAAAGAAACTATAAGGAGCGCCAACGGCAGCTCTTGCATAATCGACAATGGATAGACGCTGTGCGTCATCTAACTCTTCGTGCTGGTTCCAAGCGACATGGTCATAGTCAGTGACCTTGTTGATCTTTACGCCAGTCGGATCTGCACTAACCACTTCCCCGTTGCCAACATAGATAACGCTATGGTTCCACCGAGAAAACGTACCAAGACGAATAAGCCAACCAAAAAATCCATGAGTTTTGACACACCCGTAATCGCCAATTCTTGGATCATAGGTCCTCATGTATTTCCTCAATCAAATCCATCTCTCGTTTTTCGAGTTTAAGAATGTGGCGGATGATCTGAGCATCACGCTTGGTCTGACCAATCATGGCAATACCGATGATCAACTCAACGGTTACGGCTAGCCATGAGGCTAGCAACTGCCAGTGAATGTAGGAGCCAGTATCTTTAAACCAATGGGGCTTAGCCCACCATGCGGCGCTTAGGCCAGTCCAGAGAAATACAAACCACCAGTTACGGATAATGCCTTGGATAGTCCACGATACTTGCTCGCTGAATGTAAGAACATCGCCAGTAGCTTCATGGATGTACTTCTTTTTCCAAGGGTTAAGCATTGTGCTCCCTAATGTGTTGTTCAAACTTGCCGCCAAGTATGCCTACCTCAACCGCTATATCTTGCTGGCGCTCTACCAATGTTTCGACCATTGGGATAACCTGCTTGCGGATAGCATCATTGAGGGAACTGCCAGTATTGGGAGTTACCTCATGTTTAATGTCGCGTATATCCTGAAACTCTTGTCGTAAGACATTCTGAACGCCGTGCTTGAACACGTACCAAATGCCGGTACCTGTAGCTCCAATGGTGAAGACAGCGTTATACGCGATGGTTGTTATGTCAGTGCTAGTCATGGCTACCCTTATGCGTTGACGGTACGGAACTGAACCATGCAAACGCCACCAAAACCGGAGAAGCGCTTATCTGGTGGGGACATACGAACAAAGGAAAGAGATTCAATTACGCCTTGAACCTGCTCACCGGTGGTAAAGTCTTGAAGAATAATAACGTCACCATTTGACTCAACCGTTTCAAGGGCTGAGATACGCTCCTTGGCGTAGCCTTCATAGCCAGTAACCATGTTGTAACGATCTTTGTCAAAGTCAAAGATCAAAACCGGTATGCCAATCTCGCGTTCACGAGCAACTGCTGGAAGGGATTTAAGTTGGTAACCATTAAAGGTTGTTGAAAATAGCCCATCGCTCGTTGGGTAAAGAGTGAACTTAAAAGCAAGCGATTCAAGAGGAATGTTTACGCCAGTTGCAATGTCTTGAGTTACATCAAAGTCAGGCGTAATAGTAATAAGATCATTAACATTTAACGATGGATCGACTGTAGATATTTTAATGTTGCCAGTTACCGGTGCAGTAACGCGAGCTTTGATTAACTTGAAGTGCTTATCCTCAAGTGTGAGGTAACGTATCTGGCCAGTCTGGATATAACCGCTAGAGCAAAGCGCACCGCTAGAGTTGCTGTTATTTGGATCTGTCTGAATGTAAATGCCCTGACCGTTGATGGCAAACATCAAGCGGTTGCTTTTTCCATAGACAGATACGCTAGTAGTTGTAGCAGTTGATCGAACACCATTGACCAATGGTGGGCGAAGGTTGCTGGCATAAGCAACTTGGTTAGGCGCAATTTCTTTGCCAATATCAATCTTAATTAAGCCAGATGAAAATGTGCCATCACCATTGTCGATGTAATTGGTAATGGTGCAATAGGCATAGCGGTCATTGAAAGCTATGTCATAGACGTAACCATCGGTTCCCGATGGGGAAAGGTAATTACCAATAGCAGGGTTGTAACCCTGCGTCACCAAAGTGAATGGGCCGTAGGTTACATAACCAGAAGATACAAAGCCTGATGTATCGATGGTGCCTAGACGGATACCTTTGTTGGTTCCAAAGACCATGTACTTGCCAACGTATGCACCAAGGGCAAGGATAATCTCACCCTTTGGCATATCAGCAGCAGTCAGCGCCTTGTTGAGTAATGGCACAGCACCAGTTGTATCAAGGGAAAGGCGATACACGCTGGATGAATCTGAGCAATAGCCGGATACATAGATCGCATTTGGGCCTTCACAAATGCCAGTCCACACCCATGCTGCATTTGAGTGAGCATAGATCGGCGTTGAGTTGTTATTGGCAAGGGTAATTGTGCCAGTAGCAGAAGGGTTAAATGCCACGTTAGCGTTCTGGATGTTAAGCGCTACGTGAGTGTTGTCGCGAACGTCGATGACTTGCCATGTGCCGTTGTATGGTGAGCCTACTGAGGCTACGGTAACAAGAGAACCAATGGTAAGGTTGTGCGGTGCAGAGGTAGTCAACTCTGCCACGTTGCTGTTGTAGCTATTATTGTTGGCTGTGTATGCGCCAAGGATGGTGGCGCTTACATTGAAACTGACGATAGGCACAATCTCAAATAGGTAGTTATTAATACCAGCAATCAAGCGCTGCTTGACCCAGTTCAATTTGACCTTAGTAACGGTTCCCGTGTTGGTTGTTGGAATAGTAAAAATTGATGTGCCGCTGGTCGATAGGGTCAGCGGACCTTTATAAATGTTAGTTGCTGTGGCTACATAATAGTTGCTGCCATCTACTGCTATGTCAAGGATCGTTGTCGATCCGCCCCATGTGACAGTAATGTTAGAACCACCTTGAACTTTCTTGGTCAAGGTTGTGCCATTGGCAATAAGGGCAAAATCATTGGTGCCGTCGTTGCCACCTTTGACAATCAAGCCGTTGCTTGATGAAGAATAAAGCAACTCCGTATCAGGAAGTAGATCCACGCGGCCAAGGTTGAATACTTCAACACCGGCAGACTTGTTAAAACGAAGGTTGACTGTGTCGCCTTCTACTGGCTCTTCATAGCGAATACCAGCTCCATAATGGAATGAGGACTGGGAGCGTAGCCACCATCCTGTAAGGGTTTGCTCGCCCGGTTCTTTTTGCTGATCAATCTGCTGCTTGCGATATTGAGCAGTTTCGCGCTTGTAAGGGTACTTGTCGTTGACCGCAAAGAAAAATGGCAAGCCGCCAATGGCGCAGTCATAGGTATTTGAAGTATTGATAAATGTGTTACCGGCGGTATTTGGTTGGCCAACTGGATCAACTGGGCGTTCAGCAATATGTATTTTACCGTCGTATGCCACATTTACTCCTTAATTAATTGATAATTGCTTTGGTGCCATCCCATGACAAATTGCCTATGCAATAAATGTAATGAAATTTGCTGACAAATGAACTGCATGGGACATTTATTTCAAAACTGGCAGGGTTGTAAGAAGCAATTTCTTGTGTTCTATCTTCGCTAGTTTCTGTTATTTTCCAACCGCCAGACCCGTCACCTTTAATATAATTAATATAAAAGTGACTCACACTACTGAGCCGGGTATGCCCGCTGAACCAATCTGTTTCCAAGTTTTACTTGGTTCATCCCATGAGTATTCGTTTCCATCGGTTGGATAAGGAACGGGCGCTTCCCAAATACACGTATCTTCATTAAGTATGAATGAAGCAAATGGCTGTGGCCTGTAAAAAGCATCGCGTACTGGGTCATAAATGAACCCTGTCCCTGCGTAATTTTTACGAAAAGGTACGCCACCTTCTCTTATGTTTTTTCCAGCATAAGTGTTGTATGAAGTGCGCTTGCAAACTTGGCCACGTATATTTCCATAATACGCTTCCCAATCCGTAATGCCTTCAACAACTTCATCTTCATTACGACCAACAATTACTTCCGTAACATTATTATTTTCATCAAGAAATGCATAATGTGCCATTAGATTGTTACCGTATCCGTTCCGCCTGTAAATGTGTAAATCTTATTTGTACCATTGTCAGTATAGGAATAAGTAAGTCCAGCGCCAATAGATGCAAGAGTGCCGTATGAGCTTGGGTAAGAAACAATTACCACTCCCGAACCACCTGCGCTATAACTACCGCCACCGCCACCGCGATTAGCAGTTCCAGCAGTAGTACCTGAACCGCCACCGCCTGTTCCACCAGTACCATAAACTGTAAAATAACCTTGCACACCAGCACCACCGCCAGCATAAGTTATGCCAGTTACGGAGTAAGTGCTACCGTTACCACCATTTTTACCTGAACCTGCAGCACCAGCGCCGCCACCTGCACCAGCATAAGCACCCATTCCTGAGCCGCCACCTGAAGAGCCAGCATTGCCTTGCCCTGATGTACCAGAACCGCCAGCAGAAGAGGAGCCGTAATAACCCGCACCACCACCGCCGCCACCTGAACCGCCAGTGCTACCTGCATTTGGATTGTTCATATTATAAACAATGCCACCAGCACCGCCACCGCCACCGCCTGTGGCGGCAAGAGGTGCCGTAAAGTAAGAACTGTAGCCATTGCCGCCGTTGTAATATGTTCCAGAACCATTATTGGTTCCAACTCCGCCACCAGCACCAACGGAAATTGAATACGAACTACCTGCAGAAACAGAAGTGCTGCTTGCGTTGTAACCGCCAGCTCCACCACCGCCACCAATAACGGTGTAAGTGCTACCGCCACCGCCACCACCACCTGCAACTGAGAGGAAGTAGATGGTTGAAGGCTTATTGGCAGTAGTTGTAATTGAGTTAGATGAACTAGAAGCTGCTGATGTTCCATAAGCATTGCTTGCAGTTACTGTAAATGTATATGAAGTGCTTGCAGACAAACCGCTAACAGTAATTGGGCTACTAGATCCTGTTCCAGTAATACCACCCGGACTAGAAGTTGCCGTAAACGAAGTAGCGGCAAATCCTGTTGAAGCAGGGGTAAATGCTACGGTTGCGGTTGAAGTGCCAGTAGCCGTTGCTGTACCAATGGTTGGAGCACTTGGTGTTTGTTTGCGAGAAGCGATAATTCCCGGAATGATTGGCATTATCCAATATCTCCTACTACGGTAAATGTATTAGATCCTGTGCAAATAATTGTAGCTGCGCTATATTGAGCACGAAGAACTGGCGCACTTGATGTTGTTCCGGTGGATGTAAGGGTTGATATCCCATCCCCTTGAATAGTTACCACGCCGGTACCTGTTGCTTGAACATTGATCTGTTGGCCAACGGTAAAGACAGATGATGGGACAGTAACGGTAACTGCGCTTGAGTTGTTGAGAGTGATCAACTTACTTGCGTCAGTTGCCACCAATGTATAAGCAGTACCAATTTGAGAATTGAATGTGAGGTTGACCGCCAATTTAGAAGTATCGGCAATGCCATGCACTGATGTTGTGGCAGCGTAGTGAGTCTGCGCATCGGTCAGATCCTGAGCGGTAATGACGTGGCGTACTACAGCGCCAGTCGCGTGGGCTTGTGGCGTAGTGCCATTAAAGCCGCGAGTTACAGTAAGCGATAGACCCGATGCACCGGTAACCGCAACAAGTTCTTCCGCCGAAGCATTATAATCAATGGCAAGAATGAACGGATAACTTGTTGGGTAGCCAGTGGTAGCAGCCACAATGATTGTGGTAGAAGAGTTTGTAACGGAGCTGGTAAGCGTAGTATCCTGCGCTGTGGCTGAGTAATATCGTGTCATTTATCTACCTATCGGCTGTAGTGAGTGCGTGGTGGGTATTGTTCTGATTGACGTGCCATTTCCACCGCAAGGCGTTGCTGGTACATCTGGTAGAAATAACGGCTCATATTGGTTGCTGTGCCAACTGGGTTGCTTTGATCCATGGATCCTGCTTCGGCAGAGGATGCTGGAACGCGGCCCATATCGACATAAGCCGCTGAGCGGTATGCCGCTCCAAGAATGATTACTTCTCGAGCTGAGTCTGGAAGACCACTAGTTGTAAAGTCATCGCTATCGTTCTGCAACTGTGTAGGTTTTTTAGTGTAAACAACCTGCACAGTACGACCCGGAATAATTCCATCAGAGATGGAAATTGTTTTTCCGCTGTTCCAGACCACTGGGTTAGCAGTGCGGTCAATGCGGTAATGGCGTACTGGTAGCCATTCCAAAGATGGTCCAATGGTTTGCCAAGAAACTGCTAGCGCATCAATTGCTTCTTGTGGCAAAGCGTAAGTTGTGCGAGAAGCAATGAATGGGAATGTGGTGTAGTACACACCAAAGAGGCTTGGGTAGATAGCGTCAATTGCTTCGTTAATATCCTTGCGGATCATAGCCCGTGGGAATGAAGGCGAAACAGTTACGCGCACACCAGCGCTGTGAGGCACAGGTGTTGTATCTCTAAAGCCACGACCATACGGTGGCACGGTAGCAGTGTTTGTTGTGCGGTCAAATGAATCAACCCAGATCAACTCTTCATCAATTTCCACAATACCGCGCGTGAGGACTGTGCCATCGGCAACCACAAAGGTTGTATCCGTAGCGCCCATTGGCGCAGTAAGGAATGTGGCTTGGTCTTGACGAGAGGTATAGCCCGTAAGGGCTAAAGCCGTTTCATCGATAAGTTCTGAAAAAAGTGTCACGATGTAATCCTCGATGCTGCTGCCGCTTCGCCATACCCGGTCACGCCAGCAAGAGCGTTAAGAACGCCGGGAGTATCTAGGTAGAAATTCTTACCACCATTGCGGTATGCATAAATAGCATTGAGCGCATCAATGGTACGAGTGTAAGGCTTGCCTGTTACGTTAAATGCCCACTTGGATGCGGCACCGGCAATATCAAGCTGTGGCACTGAATTAGTGATGGTTCCTGCCAAACGGTTCAAATGATAAACTACTGTCCTACCATCATCTATTGCCATTTACTTGCCTTTCGCTGGATGGGTTTTATGCCACTTCTTAACCGCAGCCACGCCAGCGGCAACGGTCTTTACATCTGCTTTTTTAGTCAGATCAATTTTCTTGAATGTTGTCTTCTTTGAATTGGGATGATTGACAATTACATCCCCATTACTGGCGCGTGTGACAACATGCTTCTGGCCACCAATGGTGACCGAATCAGATACAGCCTGCTTTTTAGCGCCGGTCTGCTTTACTTTGCCGGCCAAGTTACTGTACCGCCAACGCCCTTGTATCCACCCTTTGGGTCGATGTTTGGCTTGCCGTTTAGTTCGTCAGTTGAAACGCTGACTGCGTTGTTGTTGCATCCACATGACATGCACATATTACTTACCACCCTTTTTCTTAGGCATTGCTACCTTCTTGAGATTTGGATTTGCCTTCTTTGCTTCTGGGCTTGCCTTGCGTGTTGAAGATGCAAGGATCGCTCCTGCGCTCTCCATTGATACGCCAGACTTTTTAGCAATCGACTTTTGGGCGGCCTTAAAGCCCATGCCCTTCTTTGCTGCTGCCATTAGATCACTCCCACTTCTTTCATTACCTTGGCCTTGTGCTTGGTAATCTGCTTTGCGGCAGGCATTGTGCCTGCATCAAAGGCTACGCCTAGCGTGTCGCTAGCTGCCTTTGCTTCGTTAACTGCCCGCATGGTTGTGCCTGCTGGCTGAATACCCTGTGACCGAGCAGCCGCATACGCATCTAATTCAGCGTTCCAATTTCTTTTGTTCATTGTCTTGTTGCCCGCTGCATCACCGGCATTGGTATGGATGTTTGCATCCTGCAGGCAATCGATATATGTTTCGTGGTTCTTTTCTAAACAACCAGAACGGCAGTTATCTCCGAGTGCCATGTTTCTCCTTGGCTTGTCTAAAGAATTTCAAATTGCGTAAGACTCGATCATTTTCTTCGCCATTGGCTTTGCTAGCGGCAACGGCAAAGGTAATTGCTTCATCTATAAAACCTAGTTCCCACGAGGCGATGCTTGCCAGATCGTAGGCTTTCCAGTTCCAAACAGAAGCGTCATAACAATGATGAACGCTACGCGGACACTCGATGGCTTTGATAGAAGCATCTAAGCATTGCTGCCAACGTTTGTTGCGATAAGCATCTAGGGCTACTGAGAACCAAGGCTCACCCTCAGTAGGAAGGATCTGCACTCCGCGATCAACCCATTTGGTTGACTCTTCGGCTTTGCCAAGATAATGCGCAGCTTCTGCTGCCCACCGACAGGTGGCAGCCTCTTCAACATTCCATCCGCCAAGTTCCATGCGAGCGTTGGCTGCGGTAAGTACATCTTCCCAGCGACGGTAAAAGTAATACTCGCGAACCATATAAGTCCACGCACGTGGATCTGTTGGAAACTCTTTAACACACATCTCAAGCATGGGCAGATACTGCCCGCGAGATTTGTTTTCATCTGGCTTGTGGCTGATGATCGCGTTATTAATAGTGCAATACTTTGGCGTTCCTTCGCCATAGTAAATGGCTACTTCGTGAATTGGATATTTCCAGTACCACCCATGGCGGGAATGGATCTTATCTTTCTGCCATTTGCTGCCAGTATCAAATGTTACCCAGCCAGCTTGCGCCGTTGGATCCCACTGCTTGCGCAGTTCCTTAAAAAAGTTCTTGTGGATAACTTCGTCCATATCCACAAAGACACAAACATCTACGTCCGCTGGTATGAGCGCAAGAGATGCGTTCCGCGCCACATCAAAACGCCAAGGCCTAACACTAATATCGTGAACAGTAACACCCAGTTCGCGTAGCTTTTCTTGTGTGCCATCAGTTGATCCTGTATCTGCTACTATTCGGTAATCAGCGCCTTCGGCGGCCTTTGCCCACCTTTCGGCATGGAGAATTTCATTTAGCGCAATAGCGTAAACGGCAATCTTCATTCGTTTCTATTCTACCACAAACTATACAATATCGCCAAATACGACCCAGTTATTTGCTGTTGTCTGGATGGCGCTAGCACCAGCATATTGAACGCGAGTCTTAGGCGTTGAAGCGGTTGCGCCAGTGGACACTACTGTCACACCAGATCCGCCAGCAATTGTTACCTGACTTGCGCCTGCTTGCTCGATGTTGAGAATAGTTCCAACCGAGAAGGCTACCGATGAGTTAGGTGGAATAGTGAAGGTTCCGCCACCAGTCATTTGGATAAGAGTGTTCGCATCGCCAAGCACTGCTGTGTAGTTTGAGGACTGGCTGCTAACAGCGGTAAGGGTTGATCCGGTATTACCGGTATTACCAGTGCTGCCTTGCGCTCCGGTGTTACCTGTCAAACCAGTTGCTCCTGTATTGCCCGTAGCACCAGCAGGGCCAGTAGGACCAGTAGAGCCAGTAGATCCTGTAAAGCCCGTAAATCCTGTAGCACCAGTAAAACCAGTAAATCCTGTTGGCCCTGTGTTGCCGGTATTACCCTGAACGCCTGCTGAGCCTTGCGGTCCTGTAGGTCCCGTAGAACCTGTAAAGCCAGTCGCACCTGTAGCACCATTGGTTCCGTTGGTACCATTAGTGCCAGCCGCTCCAGTAGGTCCTGTAGCCCCTGTAGGGCCTGTAGAGCCTGTAAAACCAGTAGGTCCAGCAACTGTGCTATTGGCACCAGTTGCGCCTGTAGCGCCCGTTGCACCCGTATTTCCGGTGTTTCCTTGTGGGCCTACGCCGCCTGACTGGGCAAAGGTAATGTTGTCGGTACCGATGATGATGTAGCCATTGGTTCCTGTGCCGACATTGTTCTGGATCCAGTTGGTAGCTGCGTTGGCTGTGCCAGTAGTTACGAAGAGAAAATCGCCGTATTCAACCTGACCAGCGGTTGAGTTGTCGTAGTCAGTAGCGCGGGTGAGGACATAAGCAACACCAATACCGCCTTGGATGGTAACTGTGTAAATACCATTTTGAGTCTGAGTTGTTTGATTCTTGACTAAAATTCTATCGCCAACAGTAATGTTTGTTCCGTCAATAGAACCACGTCCATTTGATGTGGCTGTTAATTTAGCGCCAACTCCATAGCCACCACCAGCATCTGCCGAACCTGCGGTATAGGTGGTAGCAAGGTTGGCTGTTGTGGCAAGGCGAGCAGAAGCGTGAGCATTGTTAGAAGCAAGTGGTCCCGTGGCACCGGTGGCACCAGTAGGTCCGGTAGGACCTGTAACGCCAACACCAGTGTTACCTGTTAAGCCAGTGTTTCCTGTGTTGCCCTGTGCGCCTGTAGGCCCTGTAGGGCCAGTTACGCCAGTCATTCCAGTCATACCTGTATTACCAGTTAGACCAGTCATGCCAGTGTTACCAGTGTTGCCTTGTGGGCCAGCAGCACCCTGCGGACCTGTTGGTCCGGTTGAGCCTGTAAATCCTGTAAAGCCTGTGTTGCCTACAGCTCCCGTTGGTCCAGTCGGTCCAGTATTGCCTTGAGCGCCAGTAGGTCCCGTGCTGCCGGTAAATCCTGTGTATCCGGTGTATCCGGTGTATCCGGTAAAACCAGTGTTTCCCTGTGGGCCAGTTGGTCCAGTTTGTCCAACAGCGCCAGTAGAACCAGTGCTACCAATGGCACCAGTATTGCCAGTAAGCCCAGTGTTTCCTGTCGCACCTATTGCTCCTGTCGGTCCTGTAGGGCCAGTCGATCCTGTGATCGCTGGGCCGGTGTTTCCTTGAATACCTTGAATACCTTGCGGTCCGATCACGCCAAGTTCAAGAGTAATTGGCTGTGCCGAAGCAACGTTAAATACGTTTGTGGTTTGTGGAATGAGTACAGTTGAAACGCTATTGACTGTAACGGCCATTACTGGATCACACTCGCAACCACGTTAAATGCGCCGTTGAGGATCTGGTAAACATTGCCAGAGCCATCAGTAAGATTAAAAGCGTATGTGTAATTACCTACTGGCAAATTAGCAGCAGATGTTTGTGTTGCAGTAAGTTTAAATGTTGTCTGGCCAAGGCCGGGCTGAATTGTAGCTTTGCCATTTGCAGTGCTTAGTTCAACAATAAGGTTGTTGGAAACGTCGCGCACCTGCATATCGGCTGAGTAGCCAGTGAGGTTAACGGCTAGGTTATCTACCTGCCAGATAGGGGCAAGAGTAAAGGTCGTACCGTTGGTAACGGTAATGTTATATCTACCTGCGTTCACGTTACTCCAATACCGTTGTGATATTTGCGCCGTATCCAGCGCCTACTAAAATGTCATATTCTGTTTGAGTGATGCGATATTCATGTCCACCCAAATAGCAGTAATCTGCGGATTGCGTATCCTGTACTGCTGGTGTGCGTGTGCGCAACACCGATGTTCCAAATACTAAAATGCTATCGCCACGGGCGATCTTGTAACGCCAGAAAAGTATGCCAAAACCCGCTGGTCCTTCATTGACCGTGGGTGGCTTAAAGATGTATGCCATTGGCTACCTTTCGTTAGGGGTGTTGCCGCCTAGCCCCTTGAAAGGAATAGAGGGGCTAGGAAGCAACTAACTCGGATTAGGAGTTGTGGATAGAAGCTGATGATTCGATACGAACCAAAGCTGCGTCACGGTAACGTGCCCAGCCTAGAACGCCGTACCATCCGATTGGACGGAAACGCATCAACTTATCAACAATTGGTCCGAAGATAACATGTGGCTCTTCTGCCACTGCTTCTGCGAGAGCCTGCTTACCAGCAACAAGTGTACGGAATACACGTGTACCGCCAGAAGCGTAGGTGTAGCCAGAAGTACCGAAGGTACCTGTTGCACCTGTTGAGCCAGTTCCGTCTGTTGTGTTGAACAAACGTGGTGACTCTACGAACATAGCACCTTCGTATGTTCCGATAGTGCCCGGCCAAAATTCAGAAGCACCGTTCTCAGCGTACTTGTGGTCATCACGCCATCCGCCTGCGCCAGTTTCTGAGCGAAGGTCGTATGAAACTTCTGGGTGGATACCACACCAGTAGTATTCTCCCTGACGTGGGACAGCCTTGTTAGCACGGAGCTTAGCAACAGCAGTACGAATATCGCGTGAGCGAATGACTGATGTGCCGTCGATGCTAGCCTGAGTTGTACCGTTGGTGTAGTTGCCATTGTATGTTGATACAGGGTTGGTTGAACCGCCTGTAAGTTCAGCAATAGCGTTTGGTCCACCAACAAGTGTCTTGAGCACAACTGTGTCAAGTGAGTCAGCCATGTTGAACGCAATAATGTCTGCGATGGCTGGATCTACATCTGAGAGTGAGAACAACTCGAGCTTACGAGTTGCGAGTGATGCGTTACCGTATTCAAGGAGCGAAACGGTAACAGGGGTTGTGTTTCCAAGTGCAACTGCATCTGGATCAACATCTTCTGAGAGAGATGTTGTAACTGCTGACATATCTGTGTAAATCTGGAATACAACAGATGAGCCGGGCATAGCCTGCTGTACTGGGCGCTTATCTGCAACGTCGCGGATAAGTGGGACAGCACGGAGTGCAAACTCTACATAACGATCATACGCGGTCTGTACTAATCCGGGAATACCAGAGGTAGAGCCAACTGAGTCGGTATATTGATTTGCCATTGTGTCACCTACTTTCTATAGGGTCTAGTGTCGAATGGGTTTTTATCGGCGTGAGCCACTTACCTTTTGGCCGAAAACGAGCATGTCAAGTTCTTCTCTGGTTTTAACGCCAGCCAATTTCGCGGCAGTATCTGCATCGCGAGATGGGGTATTTGCGTTTTGAAGAGCGGTATTGATACGCTGTGTTTCTCTAGCATTTGGTGTTGGTTCTTCCGATGAAGCAGATTCAGGCGCAGCAAAACCGAACACATCAGCGTTCTCGTTTAACCATGCATCAATCTGTTCCGGCGTACTTACGTCGGTAGGAATAAATTTGGCTACCTTGGTAGGTACACCTTTTTGTTCCAATACTTCCTTGACTGAACGACCACGAAGGTCTGCCTGAATAGAAGCTAGCTGATCAGCCAGTTCCTTCTTTTCACGCTCTGCTCGCTTAAGAGCCTTGCGTAGATTTGCTGGACCGTTTTGGTCTTGGGTTTGCGATGGTTGATCTTCTTCAAGATCAAAGTCATCGTCTTCGTATTGGTCTGCCATGTGGCACTCCCTTTTCTGTTTGGTTGACGCAGGCCACAAGTTCTCTCAGGGGAAAGAGGCTTGGCTCCTACTCTTGGTCTTTAGTTACACATCACCATGCCAATGAGTGGTGATGGAACCTAGTTAACTAACGCCTTGACCCTCTGTGTAGAGGCTGCCCTTGGCTGCACCGGATGAACCAGAGAATTGGTTAACTTCCTGTGCGCGTAGGCGCGTTATATCTTGCTGTGCTTGAGCAGCGCTAACGCCGCCGATGTTTGAATTAAATTGAGCGGCAGTTAATTCATTGCCCATTTTTTCAGCACCCATGCCGTACATGCTTGCCAACTGTTGCTGTTGAGCAAGTTGGCTACCAATGGTTGCAAAACCTGCTTGTGCTTGTTGCTGTGTTACACCTTGCGCAGCAAGGGTCATAGCGTTCTGTTGATTAAGAGCAAGGTTTTGACGAGCAGCTTCGGCTGATGTTTGGGTTGCGGCAAACTGCTGTTGAATAATTGGAAGGGCAGTATTTGGATCAAGGAAGTGAGCGATAAGATCGCCCTTGCTCAAGCCATATTGCTGAGATGCTGTTTGTAGCAAATATGGATCTGATGTTGTTGCTAAATCACTAGCCATATTGACATACTGTTGAAGCGTAGTCGTTCCTATGTTCTTTCCAATTAAATTGGCAAAAAATGCTTGAGTCTGATATTGCGGACCAACGCCAGCCTCATTAAGAATTTGACTATAATTTTGTTCAGCAAGCAAATATGATGCTGGATCATACGCGGAAAGACCATTGGCTACACGCGCAGCATTACCAGAAAATCGAGCAGCATATGCTTTTGAGTTTTGAATAGTGAGAGCAATAGTATCTGGCTGCGCACCTTGCTGAGCAAGGGTCGTAATTTGTTTCATTAGATCGGCTGAGTTTGGATCGTTTGCGTTAAGAATACCCCAGTTAATTAACTGTTGCTGTGCCGCTGCAAGATAATCCGTAGCAGTATTTGGATTTACTGTTGTTCCAGTGCCAGTGTTACCAGTGCCAGTGCCGGTAGTTGTTCCTGTTGGACCAGCAGGGCCACCCCCGCCACCAGCGCCAGCTACGGCTGTAGGAAAATCTTTATAAAGAATTGGGTTGCCATCTGAACCAAGCGTTTGACCATAATGCGTTCCTGCTGGTGCTGGATGAGCGGCAGCGTATGCAGCAATAGTTGCGGCAATTTTAGCATTTGTGGAAAGAGGCGTAGCAGGTGTAGCAGTTTTAGCAGGCGTGGTAGCGGTTGCTGCTGTCGCAATCTGACGCTCCATTTGAGTATCTGTCATTGCAGGAGCCGGTGCAGTTACAGTTGGTGTTGCTGCTGCCCTTGCGGCTGCTCCTGCTTGAGCACGTTGTAATGCTGCTCGCTCGCTAGGATCTAATTCATCAATAAGCGCCATTAGATTTTTCCAAACATTTTGCCTAGGTTTTCAACAATGCTGCCCATTGCGTTTTGAGCATCTGGTGTGCTATTCCAGCGTGGGTCTTGACGAAGAGTTTGCTGGAATTGCCAAATTGGCATAGGAGTACCTAGCCCTGTATTTGGATCAATGGTGCCTTGAAGAGCTTTGTTAATCAAAGCGCTATCGCCCGTGCTTCCGCTTAAGTTAACGCTATCAGTCGGAACGCCAAGTATGTTTTGAAATTCCTGAATATAAGGAGCGGCGATATTTTTAATTGTTTCACCTTGATTAATACGTCCTGAAAAACCAGAATACTTTGATGCTGCATAATTTTTAATGTTGCCTGCAAAAGTATCATAGGTAACGCCAGATTTTGGATCTGCCATTTTGTTGCCAGCATCCGTATAAAAACTATCTGGCATGGCAACGCCCATGTCGGCTGCGTACGCCTTGAGCTGATTAACTAGACCAATACCTGACTGAGCGCCAGTTCCACCGGTAAGAGCAATGCCTGCGCTTTGCGCAGCAGCAACGATCTTGCTTTGCAAGCCAGATTGGTAATCGCCAGATCCATAAATATTTGGATCGTAAGCATCCATAAGGCTGCCTTCGGCAAGACCTTGCAGAATTTCTGGGCTAAGTTTATAACCTTGCTGGGTTGCAACTGCACTAATGCCATCAATACGGCGTTGAAGTTCCATGCCATATTTGCTGTTTGGTAATACGTTTCCGTTAGCATCTAACGATAAGGCTTTGTCGGCAGCAGCCTGTAAGGCTTGCGCACCATTGGCTTTAAACCAATCGGTACTACGTAAGCCATTTTCAAAGTTTGTTGGATCGGTTGCATTGATCCAACCTTTATCAACAGCATCGTTAATAAACTTCCAAAGGGAATAACCAGTGCCGTCTTTAACGCCGGGCAGGTTAGCATCCGTTGTTTTCCAGAAGGCATATTGAGCGCCATTCTGATCGTGAAGAATTTTAGCAAAATCTGATCCGGGGGAAAGAATACTGCCAAGACCCGGCTCCGCTGCTGCTACTTGAGAAGACGTAACTTTTGGTTTGTCAGCCATTATGCAACACCCGCTTCTTTTGCAGCCATGTTAGAAAGTAAATTCATTGCAGCGCCAGAGGCTTGGAAAGCCTTGTAATCGCCAGAATCAACAATTTGATTTTTAATAAAATCTGATGCGGTGAGGTTATTTGTTACAGTAGTTTCTTGCTGTCCTGAACGAATCAAACGATTAGATCCTGCGCCACCCGCAGCCGATGGGACTGTTTGCAAGCCATATGTAACAGCGCCAGTGGTTTGAGATGTTGGACGGCTGGCTGCATAGTTATCATAAATTTGCGCCCACTTAGTTGTTGTAGCATCGTCCGCTTTTTTGCCAAGAAGCTGCTCGTAAAGATCAGTTACTGTTGCTTTGACCGCAGCAATATCTGGACGATCTATGTTCTTAAGATTAATTGTTGAGTTAATTGCATATGGGCTAATTGACTGTGGGGTCAATCTGTTTGTTACCGCATCTGCAATAGAGGCAGGCTGTCCACCTTTGGTTGTATTGACAACACCAAGGGCATATGTTCCAAGAGCGTTTTGCTCAACTGGACTAAGTTTGCCATCTAATGTTATTGTCCCGAGTGTGCTTAAAGGACCGTTTGGTACGCTGCCAACATCGCGAGTCATTTTTATAATGGCTGGTGCGTTATTTGTAGAATCAGCAAGGGCTGTTTTAAGTTGTGCCAAAGTAAGAGTTGCTGGCTGTTTGCCGTTGACAACAAAACCGTAATCATTTCTGATAGGGGTATTTGCCTGTGCCTTGGCAGAGGTTACTGATGTGG
>Ga0214170_1000071_pt1 | contig 45838 bp, 36 predicted proteins | sample TroBogEpilimnion_2_FD_153008 | JGI IMG/M metagenome (GOLD analysis project Ga0214170, IMG submission 153008) | Freshwater microbial communities from Trout Bog Lake, WI - 27JUN2007 epilimnion | ecosystem: Environmental > Aquatic > Freshwater > Lake > Epilimnion/Euphotic zone | place: Trout Bog... | reverse complement strand
TGCTGCCTTGATGAAGACATCGCCAATCCATACTGTGCGAGCCAAGTCGCCAGCCAGTGCACCTTTGTAGTTCACTCGAGACTTAGCGTTAGGGCAGTCATGCTCCACATGAACACGATGCTCCAAATGTTGGCCATCGGTTGCGAAATAGAGTCCGTTGAGTTCAGCACTTGAACCAGGGCCGGTGTACTCAACTGTCGGCAAGAGTCTGACAACAGAACCGCCGACGGTGATTACATGCGAAGTGAATGTTGCATCCTTGGCAATAACAGCATGGTGTCTGGCCGCATGAACTGACCCAGTCTCCCACTCTTGCAAGGTGATGAAACGTAGGTTGGCGCCATCTTCAAGAATGATTTCGATATCTTCACCCAGAATGCTCTGTCCCAAATTTGATATCACTACTGTTGCATGAGCATGAGAACCCACGAGAACGAGTAATCGAGAGGCCTCAGCCTCAAGCCCAGCGCAATTTCGATTGAGAAAAATAGGCGCTTGCAGCTCGTTATGCGCAGAAATTCGAAGCACTGCAACCTGCGAGACGGCCTCTGCTACACGTAAGGAGATGTGATCATCGGTCTGAGTGCGCAGCGGGTAATCCCCAGCGTTTTCTAGTGACATCGAGGTACCAGCCGGAAGGATCTGGGCTATCAATGAAGGTCGATCGACGAGAGCTATCGAGCTATCGTGAAGTCCTCCTAGGCGAGTGAGCGGAGTAAAACGCCACGCTTCTTCGCGTCCGGTGGGGGTCAAATAGTTTGTTGTTGCAAGCGACATTACCCAACTGCTCCTTCCATTTGAAGTTCGATCAAACGATTGAGCTCAAGTGCATATTCCATAGGAAGTTCACGTGCAATCGGTTCGATAAATCCGCGAACGATCATTGCCATAGCTTCGTCTTCAGAGAGACCTCGTGACATGAGGTAGAAAAGTTGATCATCGCTGATTTTTGAAACTGTAGCTTCGTGTCCCATCGAGACATCATCTTCTCGAATATCAACGTAAGGGTAAGTATCAGAGCGCGAAATCGTGTCCACCAAAAGCGCATCGCACTTAACGGTCGACTTAGAGTGGTGCGCACCGGGTTGTACTTGAACGAGTCCGCGATACGACGTACGTCCGCCACCGCGAGCAACTGATTTTGAGATGATTGTTGAAGATGTGTACGGCGCAGCGTGAACCATCTTGGCACCTGCGTCTTGGTGCTGACCTTCTCCTGCAAATGCAATCGAGAGAGTTTCGCCCTTAGCATGCTCGCCCATAAGGAAGACTGCGGGATATTTCATGGTTACCTTTGAACCGATATTTCCATCGATCCACTCCATCGTTGCGCCTTCTGCGCAGGTCGCACGCTTTGTTACGAGGTTATATACGTTGTTCGACCAATTCTGGATTGTCGTATAACGGACTCGAGCATTCTTCTTAATGACGATTTCAACGACTGCCGAGTGCAGCGAATCTGATGAGTAGATCGGTGCAGTGCAGCCCTCCACATAGTGAACGTAAGAACCTTCGTCGGCAATGATCAACGTACGTTCAAATTGACCCATGTTCTCGGTGTTGATGCGGAAATATGCCTGCAGTGGAATATCTACATGCACGCCTTTTGGTACATAAATGAATGAACCACCAGACCATACTGATGTGTTAAGTGCTGCGAATTTGTTATCTCCGACAGGAATTACTGTTCCGAAATACTCCTTGAAGAGCTCTTCGTGTTCGCGAAGTCCCGTATCGGTATCGACGAAGAGCACGCCAAGCTTCTCTAAATCTTCGCGGATTGAGTGATACACAACTTCTGACTCATATTGCGCAGCAACACCAGCAACTAGACGGTTCTTCTCGGCGTCTGGAATTCCGAGGCGGTCATAGGTGTTTCGAATATCTTCAGGCAAATCTTCCCAAGACGTTGCTTGCTTCTCCGTTGAGCGAACGAAGTATTTAATGGTGTCAAAGAAAATTCCCGAGAGGTCACTTCCCCAGCTAGGCATTGGCTTCTTCTCAAATAGCCCAAGCCCTTTGAGGCGAAGATCAAGCATCCATTGCGGCTCACTCTTCTTCGCGGAGATGTCGCGGACAACGGCCTCATCGAGTCCGCGTTTTACATCTGAACCAGCATCGGTCTTATCGGACCAGCCGTATTCATAATTTCCAATACCTTCTAATTCTGGATGTAGGACGGTATCGCTCATGATTTGACTCCATCATTGGTGAGATTGGCATTGTTGCCCTGAGAAATTTGCGAAACTTGAGAAATTTGAGAAGTTTGAGAAGGTGCATGGGGAATGTATGTCGTGCAAACGCCATCACCGCGTGCAATAGTTGCAAGCCGCTGAACGTGTGAGCCTAGGAGTTGAGAGAAGATTTCGGTCTCGGCTTCACAGAGCTCGCTAAATTGTGAGGCGACATGCGCGATCGGACAATGGTGTTGGCAGAGCTCAATCCCAATTGCAGTCGACTTAACTGTTGTTGCATAACCTTCTTCATTAAGAAATGAAGCTAAGCCATCGATTTTGCCTGACTGGGTTTTGGCGCGAGCAACACGCTGCCCACCCAATCGTGCGATCTCCTGCGCACGCGCATTGGCAAAATCTGCTACCAAGTTGCTTTCTGGAACGTTAGACATAAAACGAAGAGCGGAGACAGCAAGGTCGTCATACGAATGCTCGAAAGTAGCGCGTCCTAAATCTGTCAGCACAAAGACTTTCGAAGGTCGTCCGCGACCACGCGCAACCTTGGTGGATCGATAAGGCTCTTTTGCCTCCAAGATGCCCGCCTCGAGGAGCAGATCTAAATGACGACGGATTCCTGCCGCAGTCAGACTGAGCTTGCTTGCCAGGTCGGCAGCGCTCAAAGGTCCGTTTTCAAGAATGGTGCGGGCGACTAAATCCCGCGTCTTATCTTCATTCTTTTTCACAACATAAGTGTTGCGTAAATCGACCTTTTCCGCCACTTGGGGCCCGCATCCGCTTTCGTGTAAACCCAGGCACGCTCACACGGGATAGGCTACGAGCGTGAACTTAGTAAGTCTGATTTACACCACACTCGTAGTGCTTCAGACCCTTCTCGTACTCACCGGCGGTGCGGTACGCCTGACAGGCTCAGGGCTCGGTTGCCCCACCTGGCCAGATTGCGTCGGCGGTTCAATAGCTCCCGTCCCCCACCAAGCTCAGGGAACGCTCCATTCGTGGATTGAATTTGGGAACCGACTCCTCACCGTCCTTCTCATCGTCGCAATATTTGTTGCAATTGCTGGAGCTATCCGTTGGGGTCGTGCGCGCGCGGATTGGGCAATGATTCGAAATCTCGCAATTATCCAATTCCTTGGAATTGTGGCTCAGATCGTGCTCGGTGGAATCACGGTGCTCACCAAACTTAACCCTTTCGCGGTCTCATCCCACTTCCTGCTTTCAATACTATTAATTGGCGCATCTCTCTCACTTCGCCAACGAATGGTTAACTCTCCTCGAACCAACGTACTTCCAACCACGTTGTGGCTTATTCGCGCGCTTCTAGCATTGAGCGCCATCGTGATCATGCTCGGAACTGTGGTCACCGGAAGCGGACCGCACGCTGGCGATATTCAAGCCAAGCGATATCACATAGATCCTCGACTGATTAGTTGGATGCATGCCGATGCAGTCATTGCACTCATCACTCTGACTATTGGCCTGATATTGGTGGCTCGAGTTTCAGAAACTGTAACCAACCGTGCACTCGTTGGTAAGCAAGCCGTGCTTTTCTTAGCCATATGTCTTGGACAAGGTCTTATTGGCTACATCCAATACTTTACGCACCTTCCTGAAGGTCTCGTTGCGCTGCATCTCTTGGGAGCCGGATGCATCTGGCTCGCCATGTGGAATATCGCTTTTACTTCACATGCACTATCCCGAACTACTTCATCCGCTCACTAACGACCGACTCACTAATAAATCTCACGAACATCGAAAACTGAAGAAAGAGGAATGACATGAATAGCACTCCACTCGTGCGCAACACCTGGACCGAAAACGATAATAAGGCGGTTGTTGTCGCGCGCGCGCTTGCAATGGATGCAGTGCAGAAGGCTGGCCACGGCCACCCCGGCACGGCTATGTCATTAGCTCCTGCCGCTTACACGCTATTCCAACGCTTCCTACGCCACGATCCAACTGATTCGCAATGGCTAGGCCGCGATCGCTTCGTACTTTCTTGCGGACACTCATCACTCACCCTTTACATTCAACTCTTCCTTTCTGGCTATGGCCTCTCACTCGATGATCTCAAGGCATTTCGTACGCATAATTCCCTCACTCCAGGACACCCTGAATATGGCCACACCAATGGCGTAGAAGTCACAACTGGTCCTTTGGGTGCCGGTATTTCAATGGCCGTTGGCATGGCAATGGCTGCTCGCTATGAAAAGGGTTTGCTAGACCCAGAGAGCACAACATCTCTCTTTGATCACAACATTTGGGTGATCTGTTCAGATGGCGATCTTGAAGAAGGCGTCAGCGGTGAAGCCTCATCAGTTGCCGGAACCCAAGCTCTCGGCAATCTCAAAATGATCTACGATGACAACCGCATCTCTATTGAGGGTGACACACATGTCGCTTTCACAGAAGATGTAACTGCTCGCTACCGCGCATATGGCTGGAAGGTTATTGAAGTCGCCGCGCTTTCCGATGGCAACGTTGATCGCGAAAAGCTTGAAGCCGCGATGATCGAGGCTGAGAAAATTTCTGATGCACCTGTCCTCATTCGCATGCACAGCACAATCGCTTGGCCCGCTCCAACTGCAAAGGGAACCGCAGAATCACATGGCTCTGCTTTGGGAGCTGAGGAGATTGCTGCAACAAAGGTTCTTCTCGGACTTAACCCAGAAGAGAGCTTTACTGTTCCTGACGAAGTCTTGGCTCATGCCCGCGAAGTTATTACCCGTGGTAAGGCTGCGCATGCACAGTGGGATGCAGAATTTAAATCATGGGCGCAAGCTCACCCAGAGCGCGCCGCACTGCTTGAGCGTCTACGTTCACATGAACTTCCTGCAGGGTGGGAGAACGCGCTTCCAGAGTTCCCAGCTGGCAAGGATGTAGCAACCCGCGCCGCATCTGGAAAAGTCATTAATGCAATTGCTGACGTGTTGCCAGAGTTCTGGGGTGGATCGGCGGACCTCGCAGGCAGCAACAACACCACGATTAACTCAAGCAGCTCATTCTTGCCGACTAGCAGCGCCATGGAAGGAGCCGATCCTTACGGTCGGGTCATCCACTTTGGAATTCGCGAGCATGCAATGGGAGGCATCCTCAATGGAATTGCACTCCATGGATTGAGCAAGCCATTTGGTGGAACATTCCTCGTATTTAGTGATTACATGCGCGGAGCTGTACGCCTAGCAGCGCTCATGGACATTCCCGTGACATTTGTTTGGACCCACGACTCGATTGGACTTGGCGAAGATGGTCCAACTCACCAACCAATTGAACATGTCGCGTCGCTTCGTTTGATTCCAAACCTCGCAGTGATTCGTCCTGCAGATGCAAATGAGACATCAATTGCATGGCGGGAAGTAATCAAGCGCGCAAAGCCAGCAGGTCTTGCACTATCTCGCCAAAATCTTCCTGTCCTCGACCGAACCGTATTTGCAAGCGCAGAAGGTGTAGCAAATGGTGCGTATGTTCTTAGCGACAGCGAAGGCACTCCAGATGTCATCATCATCGCCACTGGTTCTGAAGTTGCGTTAGCGATCACCGCGCAAGCCACACTCAAGGAACAGGGCGTCAAGGCTCGCGTTGTTAGCGCACCATGCCTTGAATGGTTCGAACAAACGAGTGAGGCATATCGCGAGTCAGTATTACCAGCAGCAGTCAAAGCACGCGTCAGCGTTGAAGCCGGCGTAGCTCAAGGATGGCGTGAGTACGTTGGAGATGCTGGAGAAATCATCAGCATCAATCACTTCGGTGCATCAGCTAGCGCTGGAACCCTCTTCAAGGAATATGGATTTACAGCTGAAGCGGTGGTTGCGGCTGCACAATCTTCTATCAAGAAAGCTGGCAAGTAATGTCTAATCTTCAGGATGTTTCCAAAGCTGGAGTATCTATCTGGCTTGATGATCTCTCTCGCGATCGCCTTCAAAGCGGTTCACTTGCCGCACTTATCGAAGGATCTTCCGTTGTGGGCGTAACAACCAATCCAAGCATTTTCTCGGCTGCAATTAAGGGATCTGCGCTCTATCGCGAAGATATTCTCGCGCTTAAAGCGCAGGGCAAGAGCGTTGAAGAGATAGTTACTCAGCTCACCACGCAAGATGTCCGTCAAGCGTGCGATCTCTTCGCACCAATTTTTGAATCGACACATGGAGTGGATGGTCGAGTAAGCATTGAAGTGAGTCCATTTTTGGCTCACGAAACTGCTCCGACAATTGAACAAGGTGTTGAACTCGCAGCCCTCGTCAATCGTCCAAATCTTCTTATCAAGGTTCCAGCGACACTTGAAGGTCTGCCAGCTATTGAAGAACTGACTGCTCGCGGCATTAGTGTGAACGTCACACTTATCTTTTCCGTAGATCGCTACGAGAAAGTTATGGAGTCCTACATTAAGGGTCTTGAACGCCGAGTAGCTTCGGGTGAATCAATCTCTAGCATTCACTCTGTTGCATCGTTCTTCGTGAGCCGCATTGATACCGAGATCGATAAGCGCCTAGATGCAACGACACCTGGCTCGCCACTTCGCGGCGCAACAGCTATTCCAAATGCTCATCTTGCATATGAAGCCTTCTTGAAGATCACTGCGAGTGATCGTTGGAAAGCACTCGCGGCGCAAGGCGCACAACTGCAGCGTCCACTATGGGCATCGACTGGTGTGAAAGATAAGGCCTATGACTCAACTCGTTACGTTATCGAACTAATTGCAGCCAACTGTGTAAACACAATGCCTGAAGGAACTTTGAATGAGGTTCGCGACCATGGTGTTGTTCGCGGTGACACAATCTCTGCACATTTCCAAGCTGCGCACGCACATTTTGCAGCTCTAGCTGCAGCAGGAATTGATTTCGCCGATGTCGTTGCATTCCTAGAGAAGGATGGCGTCAAGAAGTTTGCTGATGCATGGCAAGAGCTACTCGACAACGTAGCTTCGGTTGCATAAATGATTTCCGTTGATCTCAAAAATGTAGCCACAACTCAAGGCACTCGCGATTCGCTCAACGCTGTAACCCAGCGACTCGCTGCTAAAGATGCAACGCTTTGGGGTGAGGCTGCCGTCGCAGAAGCGTCAGTTCGCTTGAACTGGATAGACCTTCCAACGTCATCCCGAGCACTCTTGCCAGAGCTCGATGCTCTAGCCGCCTGGGCAAAGAGCTCGGGACTCAACCATGTGATTTTGGCAGGAATGGGCGGGTCTTCCCTTGCCCCTGAAGTCATTGCCAAGACATTTGGCAAGAAGCTCACTGTCTTAGATACAACAGATCCTGATCAGATTGCCGCGGCCATCCCGTCAGATTTGCGGAATGTCGTGATAGCCGTTGGTTCAAAGTCAGGCTCCACTATCGAAACTGCCTCACACAAGGCGCTCTTCACCGAGCTGCTTGTTAAGGCAGGCCTCAAACCAGCAGATCACTTGGTCATTGTCACCGATCCAGGCTCACCTTTCGATCTTTCTTCACGCGCCGATGGACTCAAAGTAATTAACGCTGATCCACACGTAGGTGGGCGTTACAGCGCATTAAGTGCATTTGGACTTGTGCCTGCTGCACTTATCGGTGTCGATGTATCGGTGTTGCTTGATGATGCAGCCGCAGCTGCGCGAACATTTACAGCACCAGACTCCCCTGCTGTCCTTCTGGCAGCAGCTATCTTTGATGCGAAGGAACAGAATGTCGCATTCTTCGATGCCGGTTCTCATGTTCCCGGAATCTCTGATTGGATCGAGCAGCTCATTGCCGAGTCAACAGGTAAAGATCAAAAGGGTCGATTGCCGATTGTTATCGAAGGTGTTGGCGCTGATGTGGCTGGCCCTGGGCTCGTGATTTCATTTGCGCAATCAACTTCTGCAGAGCCTGCCTCGGATATCGTGGTGCAAGGCTCCCTCGGTGAGCATTTCATTCTGTGGGAATGGGTGACAGCGCTCCTTGGATATGCACTGGAGCTCAACCCGTTTGATCAACCCAATGTCACCGAAGCTAAGGACCGCACTGGTGCACTATTAACGACGTGGAGCGACGGTCGAGTACCAGCGCTAACACCGTCTTTTGAGGATGACGATATCGCCATCTTTAGCAGTTCTTCAGCGCAATCTGCTCGCGGAGCGCTAGAAGAGTTCTTTAAGGCAAACCCACAGAGTGACACTCACTATTTTGCGATCATGGCTTACTTGGCCCGTGGAATTAATGACGAGATTACACAGATGCGTCCTCTCGTAGCTGCCATCACTGGCGCCGGAACAACATTTGGTTGGGGTCCTCGTTTCCTCCACTCAACGGGACAGTTCCACAAAGGTGGACAGCGCAACGGAGCATTTATTCAAATCACTGGTGAGAATCAGATTGATCTTGCAATTCCAGGCAAAGAGTTCACATTTCATACACTCTTAATGGCTCAAGCTCTCGGAGATGGCCAAGCACTCAGCTCTCGTGAATTCCCATTGATCCGCATTCATTTGAAAAATAGAACGCGCGGAGTAGTTCGAGTTCTCGAACTCTTACGTGAATTGAGTCTGGCTTAAATATCTTCGCCGCGTAGCGCAGCTAAGGCATCATTGAGAATCTTCTCAGCCTCTGCTTCGCTACGACGCTCTTTAACATAGGCTAAGTGCGTCTTGTAAGGCTCATTTTTCAATGGTAGTGGTGGGTTCTCTTTATCGCGACCCGCTGGAAAACCACAACGTGGACAATCCCATTCGGCCGGAATCGCTACAGTGCCATCTTCGGCAAATGAAGGCTTGGTCTCATGACCATTTGCACACCAATAGGAGACACGGAAGCGAGCAATGGCTTCGCCGCGCTCGGCCTCACCCATTGGGCCTGCGCCAACACGACTACCGCGGATTGCACTTCCTGCCATGGCTTACTCCCTTACCTCAAATTATTTAATTTACCGATAACTTATTGATTGAACTTAATTCACTCTGCACGAGAGATAACGCAAAAGCTCTGTAACTTATTTCAGGTAGAGACCAAGCGCTACAACTCCTGCAAACCAGAGACCGCCTACGACAATGGTGATGCGATCAAGATTCTTTTCGACAACAGATGAACCGCCGTAGTTAGAGGAGACGCCGCCGCCGAAGAGGTCTGAGAGTCCGCTGCCCTTGCCCTTGTGGAGCAGAACCAAGAGGATCATCAAGATGCTTGTGATGACCAAGAGGATTGAGAGGGTTAGGACCACGTGAGAACTCCTTTAGAGACTTAAGTCGATGACCGGTAAAGGCCGTTATTGGCCCGCTCTCGCAGGACAGGGGGCAATCATACCCGCCTTGCGCCCCTTATGAGGCACGATCGGACTCCCCTGGCTTAGGGATATCTAGCAGCAGATATGCCGCCAGATTGAGTGAAATTACTTGGCTGCGCGATGAAAACTTGCGATTCGAGCGAATTCCTCAGGATCTAGGCTCGCTCCGCCCACGAGGGCGCCATCGACATCCTCTTCAGCCATAATCTCGATGATATTTGCTGACTTCACAGAGCCGCCGTAGAGAACTCTTGATGCCGCTGCAATCTCTTCATCTGCAATCTCGATGAGAGCTGCACGAATCGCAGCACAGACATCTTGAGCATCTGCAGGGGTCGCGGTCTTACCCGTACCGATAGCCCATACTGGCTCGTAGGCGAAGACAATCTTCTTAATATCAGACTTGCTAAAGCCCTTAAGCGCAGCCTGAACCTGAGCCACCACGAAAGCAACATGGTTGCCAGATTCACGCACTGTGAGATCTTCACCGATGCAGAGGAGCGGTGTGAGGTCGTTCGCAAGCGCGGCTTTAATCTTCTTGGCCGCCAAAGCGTCGTTCTCTCCGTGAATAGTGCGTCGCTCGGAGTGTCCGATTAATACATATGAGCAACCAAGCTTGGAGAGCATCGAGCCCGAAATATCACCTGTAAATGCGCCTGATGCTTCTGGTGAGAGATCTTGTGCGCCGTACTGCAAACGTAGGCGATCTCCGTCAATCAGGGTCTGTACTGAACGAATATCTGTAAATGGCGGAAAGATGACAACTTCGACCGCTTCGTAATCATTGTCCTGAAGTGAGTATGAAAGTTTCTGTGTCACCGCGATAGCTTCGAGATGATTGAGATTCATCTTCCAGTTTCCAGCAATAATTGGCTTACGCATTATGTAGAACCTCAATTCCAGGTAGGGATTTTCCTTCGAGATATTCGAGTGATGCGCCACCACCCGTTGAAATGTAACCGAATTGCTCATCAGCAAATCCGAGAGCACGAACTGCAGCAGCCGAGTCGCCACCACCGACAACAGATATTCCGCTGACTTTTGTTAGCGCCTCTGCAACGACTTTTGTTCCGTTCGCAAAGTTAGGGAATTCAAATACTCCCATTGGTCCATTCCAGAAAACTGTTTTGCAACCTTCGATAGCCGATGCGAATACTGCAGCACTCTGCGGCCCGATATCTAGCCCCATCTGATCGGCAGGAATTGCATCTGCCTTCACCAGAGTTGGAGTTGCATCTGCTGCAAAGGTTGGAGCAACCACGATGTCGGTCGGTAGCAAAAGCTTGACCCCTAAGCGCTGAGCATCGCTCATCAACTTCTTAACTTCAGGAATCAAATCAACTTCAACGAGAGACTTTCCAATCTCATGACCCTGTGCCGCAAGGAATGTAAAGAGCATTCCGCCGCCAATGGCCATCACATCAACTTTTTCAAGGAGATTTTTAATCACTCCGATTTTGTCTGAAACTTTTGAGCCACCCAGCACAACCCCATAAGGACGCTCTGGTTCTACTGTGAGTTTCTTTAAGACATTGATTTCGGCAGCGACCAAGAATCCAGCTGCATGAGGAAGAATTGTTGCAACATCATAAACTGATGCATGCTTGCGGTGCACTGCTCCGAAACCATCACTGACGTAGAGATCCATATCAGCCGTCAGTTTCTTAGCTAATTCAACTCGCTGCGCATCATCCTTGCTGGTTTCCGCGCTCTCAAAACGAATATTTTCTAGGAGTAATACTTCTCCACCTTTAAGCGCTGCGCGCTTTGCGAGGCTGTCGGCTCCGACCACGTCTGTCGAGAAGAGAACGGGTGAGCCAAGGAGGTCTCCAAGACGGTGTGCAACAGGAGCAAGTGAAAACTCTGGCGCAGCTCCGTTCTTAGGTCGGCCCAAGTGAGCCATGATTACAACCGCAGCCCCTGCTTCCAACAGATACTTAATTGTTGGAAGCGAGGCGCGAATTCGACCATCATCGCGAATAACGCCATCTTTGATTGGAACGTTCAAATCGCAGCGAAGGAGTACTCGCTTGCCTTTGAGTTCTGACTCTACGTTCAGATCGGTAATAGCGCGCAATGATGTTTCTGACATTAGAGAGATTTACCTACGAATCCAACAAGATCAACAAGGCGGTTTGAGTAACCCCACTCGTTGTCATACCAACCAAGAACCTTCACTGTTGTTCCGATTACCTTGGTGAGTTGAGCGTCGAAGATACATGAGCTTGGGTCCGTGACAATATCCGCAGAGACAATTGGAGCCTCTGTGTATGTCAAGAATCCCTTAAGTGGACCTTCTGCAGCCTTCTTCATCGCTGCGTTGATCTGCTCTGCTGTAACTTCCTTAGCAAGTTCGACAGTTAGATCTGTTGCAGAACCTGTTGGGACTGGAACGCGAAGAGCGTATCCATCGAGCTTGCCCTTGAGGTTTGGAAGAACCAAGCTGATCGCCTTAGCGGCACCAGTTGATGTAGGAATGATTGAGAGAGCTGCGGCACGTGCGCGACGAAGATCCTTGTGTGGCTCATCTTGGAGCGCCTGATCGTTGGTGTACGCATGAACTGTTGTCATCAAACCGCGAAGGATTCCGAATTCTTCATCCAAAACCTTAGCCATTGGAGCCAAGCAGTTTGTAGTGCATGATGCGTTGGAGATGATGTTGTGCGCTGCTGGGTCGTACTTGTCGTTGTTTACGCCCATGACGATTGTGATGTCTTCATCTGTTGCGGGAGCTGAGATGATGACCTTCTTTGCACCAGCCGCGATGTGCTTCTTAGCATCCGCTGCCTTGGTGAAAAATCCGGTTGACTCAATGACGATATCCGCCTTGAGCTCGCCCCATGGAAGGTTTGCAGGATCGCGCTCAGAGAAAGCCTTGAAGGTCTTTCCGTTCACGGTAATTGTGGAGTCGGTGTGCTCAACAGGCAATCCTAGGCGTCCCAAAATTGAGTCATATTGCAAAAGGTGGGCAAGGGTTGCATTGTCTGTCAGGTCGTTAATACCGACAATCTCGATATCTGCGCCTGCAGCGAGTGCTGCACGGAAAAAGTTACGGCCAATACGGCCAAAGCCATTAATACCAACACGAATTGTCATGGGTCCGCCTTCTAAAAGGATTCAGTAATTTTTGTAAAATAGGCCCGAAATCGGCCACCACACCATTGTGAGGTGTGCAGTGTATCACTCCGCCAAGAGCTCGGGGCTAAGGCCGGCCTCTGTATCAGGAATTCCTAGCTCATGAGCACGCTTATCAGCCATCGCCAAGAGTCGTCGGATACGTCCTGCAATTGCATCCTTGGTCATAGGTGGCACGGCGAGTGAACCAAGTTCTTCTAGGCTCGCCTGGCCGTGATTAATGCGCAACTCCCCCGCTTCTTTGAGGTGATCGGGAATTTCTTCACCAAGAATCTCTAGTGCTCGGGCTACGCGAGCTGATGCTGCAACTGCGGCACGTGCAGAGCGACGTAAATTGGCATCATCAAAATTTGCTAGACGATTTGCTGTCGCACGAACTTCACGACGCATTCTGCGTTCTTCCCACGCAAGTACGCTCTCATGCGCACCCAAACGTGTCAGTAGTGCGCCAATTGCATCGCCATCACGAATGACTACGCGATCGACAGATCTGACTTCGCGTGCCTTTGCAGTAATGCCAAGACGGCGTGCAGCTCCAACGAGTGCAAGCGCAGCCTCAGGGCCGGGGCAGGTAATTTCTAGTGCAGAGGAACGACCGGGTTCTGTTAATGAGCCATGTGCAAGAAATGCACCACGCCATGCAGCTTCTGCATCACATATTCCAGATGAGACAACTTGTGGTGGCAAGCCTCGAATTGGGCGACCTTGCGCATCGATCAAACCAGCCTGACGTGCAAGCGCATCCCCATCAGATGTCACGCGGACGACGTATCGACTACCTTTGCGTAGCCCACTTGGCGAGAGAACAGATAGCTCACTGTCATGACCATAAATATCAGAGATGTCCTTGCGCAGACGTCTAGCAGATTGGGCAGTATCGAGCTCAACCTCAATAGCGATCTTGCCTGCGGCAATATGTAATCCGCCTGCAAAGCGCAAGAGTGCGGAGACTTCGGCCTTACGGCAGCAAGGTTTTGAGATGCTCAGTCTGCTGAGCTCATCCTTCACCGATGCTGTCATTGCCATGGCGCTATCTAAGCAGGCTTAGCTCCATAATGTGTGCGAAAACGGAACGCAATTTTTCAACGCTATGGTGATAACTTCCTGGGGCTTCGGCAACATCGGCGATGATTAACTGCCCGCCCAAACCCTCAACCATCACTTGAAGTTGGGAGCTGACGTTTCTGGCGCTTTGATCTGCGATTGCATAATCGATTTTCAAATCTGGCATATGCCGCAACACGAATTGCAGGTGCTCTTCGAGAGTAGAGCCCGCAAATTCATCGGCAGCCTCAGGTTCTGGCAGGTTAAAAATCATTATTTTTTTGGCCGGGCTGGCGCTCATTGCTTCGGCCTGCTCCTTCAAAAGCACATGTGGCATCACCGATGAGAACCAAGAGCCTGGACCAAAGGTAATCCATTGAGCTTCTGAAATCGCATCGAGAGCTTCTCGCGTTGCCGCAGGGTTCTCGGGTATAAGCCGAAGAGATTCGACTCGACCTTTCGCAGTTGCGACTTCAACCTGTCCTCGCACAATCGTCCGACCATACGCCGTGTTAAAAGTGCCTTCGATATCGAGTGGCTGCAATGACATTGGGAGTACGCGACCAACTATACGCAGCAACTTTCCAACTTGGGCGACACCAGCAACGGGATCGCCATCTTTATCCCAGAGCGCCATGAGCAAGAGATTGCCTAGTGGATGTCCATCAAGTGGGCCATCGGTAGTAAATCTATATTGCAAAAGCTCCGCCCAGCCTCGCCCCCAATCATCATCGCTGCAGAGCGCTGCCAACGCCATGCGCAGATCACCCGGCGGCATAAATGAAAATTCTTCCCGCAGCCTCCCGCTAGATCCACCGTTATCTGCAACTGTCACAATTGCGGTCAGCTCACTTGTTAATCCACGAATTGCCTTGAGAGTGACAGCCAAACCATGTCCCCCGCCTAAAGAGACAACGCGCGGTGCGCTCACAGTTCCCGACCAAGGTCGCGATGTATCGCAGAGGAAACAATTTTCTTCTCTCCGACTAACCCTTGAGCATTAAGCCGTGCTGAAAGTTCTTCCGCGATCGCTACTGAGCGATGCTTGCCGCCAGTGCAGCCAATTGCGAGAGTCAGATATTTTCTACCCTCCTGAAAAAACCCAATGGCCATCGTTTCGAAGAGATTTTGATAACCGCTCAAAAAATCCTGCACATTCTGATTATTCAGTACTTTTTCGCTCACAGGTTTGTCTAAACCGGTGAGAGGACGCAATTCTGGAATCCAATGTGGATTTGCTATGAATCGACAATCCATCACAAGGTCTGCGTCAATCGGAATTCCATATTTGTATCCGAATGAAAGTATGTTGACTCGAAGGTCAGCCTGGGTGTCATCTCTGAACAGTGCAGCAACTTTCTGTTCCAACTGATGCACATTGAGCGCAGATGAGTCGATAATGACATCGGCTACTGAGCGAACCTCGCGTAAGCGTTCTCGCTCTTTGGAAATTCCATCGACGATTCTCTCACTTCCTTGCAATGGGTGTGGACGCCTCGTAGATTCGAATCTACGAACAAGGACATCATCGGATGCATCAACAAAGAGGACCTTGCGAGCAATTCCATGTTCGGCTATTTCACTTAGGGCGCTATTGAGATTGCCGAAAAATTCACGTCCGCGCACATCGATCACAACTGCAATCTTGGGCGCTGTCACAGTCGAGATATCGCACAGAGTTGAGAGCATTGATGGAGGGAGGTTATCGACGACATACCAGCCCAAATCTTCCATTGCATGCGCGACGGTCGATCGCCCCGCACCGCTCATACCGGTGATGACTACTACTTCGCTGCTCATGGGAATAAGCCTAGCTAGAAAATCTCAGCGTGTAATGATCTCACCCGTACCAACATCGACAGCGGCTTCTGGCGCAGGTCGAAGCGCCAACTCAATCGTGGCCGCAGTCTTCTCGCCGATTCCGGGAACTGCAGCAATCTCTGCCAAGGTCGCTTTGCGAATAGCGCCGACCGAGCCGAAGCGATCGAGGAGGGCACGTCTGCGGACTTCTCCCAGCATCGGAATTTCGTCCAAGAGAGATTCGAGCATGACGGCCGAACGCTTGGAGCGATGAAAATTAATCGCAAATCTGTGCGCCTCATCGCGCACTCGCTGGAGAAGATAGAGACCCTCGCTATGGCGCGCAAAAATCACCGGGTCTGGATCATTGGGAATCCACACTTCCTCAAGTCGCTTAGCCAGACCGACCAGCGGAATATCCTGGAGTCCAAGCTCAGTTAACGCCTTATATGCGGCCTTCACTTGTGGAGCTCCGCCATCGACCACGATGAGTTGGGGCGGATAAGCAAATTTTGCACGGCCACCACCGGCCATGGCCAATTCTGTCTTATCAATATCGCGCTCGGCTAAATATCGCTTCATTCGTCGAGTGATCACATGATGCATCGCACGAGTGTCATCGAAGCCAGATTCGTCATCAATAGCAAAGCGACGATATTCAGATTTCTTTGGTTGGCCATCTTCGAAAACAACCATGGATGCAACCATATGTTTGCCCTGAATATTTGAGATGTCGAAGCACTCGATGCGAAGCGGCAGGGTTGGCAGCGAGAGACCTTCGGTAATCTCTTCAAGTGCCTTGCCCACAACTGCACTGTCATTGGCTCGCTTACTGAGATATTGGATAAGTGCTTGATGAGCATTTCGTTTTACGGTCTGCATCATCTCGAATTTCTCACCTCGCTGTGGAACGGAGATGTGTACTGAGTGCCCGGCGACCTGCGCCAGCCACTGCTCAAGCGCAGTCGTGTCGTTAGCTGCCCGATCGATAAGAATCTCTGAAGGAATCTTGCTCTCAATATAGATCTTGGCAAGAGCCGACTCAACGACATCTTCATCTTCTAACACATCTGCTAAATCTATAATCCATGCCCGGGACGCGATGATACGACCAGCTCGAATGGAGAATAGAGATGCGGCAGCGTGTGTGAGTTCAGTATGAATAGCGATTAAGTCTGCCGAGAAATTATTATTGAGCGATACTTCTGTTAGCTCCGTGGTGGAAGTGAGCGCAGCTAGTTGATCACGTAGCTTTGCTGCCAATTCGAATTCCAGATTCTCAGAAGCACGCTCCATATCGAGTTGAATAGACTCAGCGATATCAGTTGGGTTGCGATCCAGATAGGAGACCAGCTTCTTGGCCAGGTCCATATGCTCCTCTTTGGAAATCCAACCCACGCACGGTGCGGCGCATTTGCCGATGTCGCCTAGCAAGCATTGACGCTTGGTGCTGACAGCGCGATTGAAGTTAGGTTGGGAGCAAGCCCGAATCGGAAATATCTTCTGCAAGACATCCACAGTTCCGCGAAGTGCCCAGGTGTGAGTAAAGGGGCCGAAATATCGATTTCCCTTGACATGTTTGCTGCGCGAAACAAATAAGCGTGGATATTCCTCGCTCAGCGAGACGGCAAGATATGGATAGGTTTTATCATCCTTAAATTGAATATTAAATTGTGGATTCTCCGATTTAATCCATGTGAATTCCAGCGCTAGGGCTTCAATCTCGCTTCCAACGATCGTCCAATCCACGCGCACTGCGGTGTGAACCATGCGATACGTCTTAGCCGCTAAGTTGCTACCAAAATATGAATTGAGTCGATTCTTGAGATTCTTCGCCTTGCCGACATAAATGACTCGATCTTTTGCGTCATAGAAACGATAGACACCTGGTTCGGTAGGTATATCTTTTGGGCGATAGTCCGCTGGATTGGACATTACTTCAATACTTCCGCCAAGAATTTTCCGGTATAGCTCGCGGCCACCTTTGCGACAGCTTCGGGAGTTCCCTCAGCAATGACAGTTCCGCCTCCAGAACCTCCCTCGGGACCCATATCAATGATCCAGTCAGCAGATTTGATGACATCTAAATTGTGCTCAATGACTACGACAGTATTTCCTGAATCCACCAGGCGATTGAGAACAAGGAGTAGCTTGCGGGTATCCTCGAAGTGCAGGCCAGTTGTTGGCTCATCGAGAACATAGATTGTGCGACCAGTGGAGCGCCGCTGAAGTTCGGTAGCGAGCTTCACACGCTGCGCCTCTCCCCCAGAAAGAGTTGGGGCAGATTGTCCTAGGCGAACATAACCAAGACCCACGTCGACCAGAGTTTTTAGGTAGCGAGAGATCGCGGGAACCGATTCGAAGAACCCAAGAGCTTCCTCGATTGGCATATCGAGTACTTCTGAAATGGTCTTACCTTTGTAATGGACTTCCAACGTTTCACGGTTGTATCTAGCACCATGACAGATCTCGCACGGAACGTACACATCCGGCAAGAAGTTCATCTCAATTGTGATGGTTCCATCGCCAGCGCAGTTCTCGCATCGCCCGCCTTTGACGTTGAAGGAGAAGCGTCCTTGCTGGTATCCGCGAATCTTGGCTTCGGTTGTCTCGGCAAATAAAGCGCGCACTTTGTCGAACACCCCTGTGTATGTGGCTGGGTTTGATCGTGGTGTGCGCCCGATAGGCGATTGATCGACGTGCACAACTTTATCGAGAAGATCAATTCCCGTGATTGTGCGATGGCGACCGGGCACAATTCGCGCCCCGTTAAGCTTATTCGCCAGCACCGAATACAAGATGTCATTGACCAAGGTTGATTTTCCAGAGCCACTAACGCCTGTGACCGCGACAAAAACGCCTAGTGGGAAATTGACGTTGATGTTCTTAAGATTATTTTCTTTGGCTTCTTTAACGACAAGCTGCCTCTTTGGGTCTAGCGCACGTCGTTGTTCTGGCATTGGGATAACCCTGCGGCCAGCCAGATAATCTCCTGTGACAGAATCCTTCGCCGCTAATAGCGCTTGGTAGTCGCCTGAAGACACAACATGACCACCGTGCTCGCCTGCGCCCGGACCAATATCTACTATCCAGTCGGCAACACGAATGGTGTCTTCATCGTGTTCAACAACGATCAGAGTGTTTCCGAGGTCACGAAGTCTCGTTAACGTTTCAATCAAACGTCGATTATCGCGTTGGTGCAATCCGATACTTGGCTCATCTAAAACATAAAGGACGCCCGTCAGCCCAGAACCAATTTGAGTTGCTAAGCGAATGCGCTGGGCTTCTCCGCCAGAGAGCGTGGCAGCTGGTCGCTCAAGAGAAAGATAATCTAGGCCGACGTCGAGCAAGAATCCCATGCGTGCGTGTACTTCTTTGAGTACGCGATCAGCGATCTTCTTTTCGCGCGCATTGAGTGAAATTTTCTTTAAGAAGGTAGCGCAATCTGCGATGGAGAGTTCACAAATCTCCCAGATGTTTTTGCCACCTAGCGTTACGGCCAGAACTTCTGGCTTTAGGCGCGCTCCTTTGCATGCAGGACAAGGTGTCTCGCGCATGTACGCCTCGTACTTTTCGCGACTGAAATCAGAATCAGTTTCGGAGTGCTTGCGCTCGATGAAGCCTAGAACGCCTTCAAAGCCCGTGGCGTAATTGCGCACACGACCATATCGATTCTTATATTTGACCTGAACTTCATAGTCAGAGCCGTGTAACACTGCTTCACGAGCTTTGGCAGATAACTTGGACCAAGGTTTATCCATAGAGAAATTGAGTTCATCGGCCAGGCCTTGAAGTAATCGTCCAAAGTATTCTGCAGAATGTCCACCAGCCCACGGAGCGATAGCGCCTTCACTGAGCGAGAGTGAATCATCAGGGACGACAAGTTCTGGATCTACTTCGAGTCGAGTTCCGATTCCTGTGCACTCAGGACAGGCACCAAACGGTGAGTTGAAGGAGAATGATCGTGGCTCCATCTCTTCAAATGAGAGCCCACAATCGTGGCACGCCATATGTTCGCTAAATGTCTTCTGCTTTTCTGGATCGGTATCTTTGAGATCTACGAAGTCCAGAATCACTAGTCCGCTAGCCAACTTGAGCGCAGTTTCGATGGAATCGGTGATGCGAGACTTTGATTCTTTCTTGGCGGCCAATCGGTCGACAACAACTTCGATTGTGTGCTTCTCTTGTTTCTTAAGCTTTGGAACTTCGGTGAGCGAGTAAACAATTCCATCAACACGTACCCGTGAGAAGCCTTGGGTCGTAAAGTCGGTGAAGAGATCAAGAAACTCACCTTTGCGCTCTCTGACTACCGGAGCGAGGACTTGGAATCTGACCCCCTCCTCCATATCGAGAATTTGATCGACAATATTCTGCGGGGTCTGACGCGCAATCGGCTTGCCACACTCAGGGCAATGTGGGCGTCCAGCTCTAGCAAAAAGTAATCGGAGGTAGTCATAGACCTCTGTAATTGTTCCTACGGTTGATCGTGGGTTTCGATTGGTGGATTTCTGATCGATAGAGACTGCAGGTGAGAGCCCCTCGATGAAATCCACATCTGGCTTATCCATCTGTCCAAGAAATTGTCTGGCGTAAGCAGACAGAGACTCGACATAGCGACGTTGGCCCTCAGCAAATATTGTGTCAAAAGCCAAGGAGGACTTACCCGAGCCTGAAAGACCGGTGAAAACGATCAGTGAGTTGCGAGGCAGATCGAGTGATACATCCTTGAGATTATGCTCGCGAGCTCCTCTAATAATTAGCCGATCTGTCCTCATGTACCCGCCTCTTCCATGCCACGTAGTTCGCGCTTAAGTTCGCGCAGCTCATCTCGAAGGCGCGCTGCTACTTCAAATTGAAGTTCTGCAGCAGCCGATTTCATCTGCTCTGTGAGTGATTCTATGAGAGCCAAGAGTTCTTGTCGCGGTAGCGACTCTTTACGAGCAGCAGGTCGGACTCCTGTAGCCAGGGCCTGATTGGCTTTCTTACTCCCCTTACTTAAGGCCTCGCTATCTTCCGCTTCCTTCGTAATCAGATCTGTTATATCTGCGATTTTCTTGCGAAGTGGCTTCGGATCAATTCCATGTTCGAGATTGTAAGCAACTTGTTTGGCTCGGCGGCGATTGGTTTCATCGATCGCTTGCGCCATGGCGGGGGTGATGCTGTCGGCGTACATGTGGACTTCGCCCGAAACGTTACGAGCGGCTCGACCAATCGTCTGAATCAGAGAAGTGGCAGAGCGCAAGAAGCCTTGTTTATCCGCATCCAAAATAGCTACAAGCGAGACCTCGGGTAAATCCAGACCCTCACGCAAGAGATTGATACCGATCAGAACGTCATATTGGCCAGAACGTAACTCTCGTAGCAGCTCAACTCTGCGCAGGGTATCTACCTCTGAGTGCAAATACCGCACCCTGATACCCAGGCCCAAGAGATAGTCAGTGAGATCTTCTGATATTTTTTTGGTCAGAGTCGTCACGAGAACTCTTTCATTGCGCTCGGCACGAAGATTGATTTCGCCGACTAGATCATCAATCTGACCCTTAATCGGTTTAAGAATAATCGCTGGATCAATGAGCCCAGTAGGACGAATAACCTGCTCGACCACATCGCCCTTTACTTTCTCTAATTCATACTTACCCGGTGTGGCCGAAAGATAAACGGTCTGACCTTTGCGCTCGAGGAATTCATCAAAGCGAAGCGGGCGATTATCGAGCGCGCTGGGAAGTCGAAAGCCGTGCTCAACGAGAGTTCTTTTGCGCGAAGCATCGCCCTCAAACATGGCGCCAATCTGCGGGACCGTGACGTGGGATTCATCAATAACAACAAGGAAATCTTCTGGGAAATAGTCGAGGAGACAGTTAGGTGGACTACCGGCAGCGCGTCCATCGATCTGGCGCGAGTAGTTTTCGATCCCCGAGCAGAAGCCCAGCTGGCCGATCATCTCCAAGTCAAAAGTAGTGCGCATCCGAATTCGCTGAGCTTCCAGCAATTTACCTGCCCGCTCAAATGCTGCTACCTGAGTTTCCATCTCGCTTTGAATTTCACTCATCGCTCGGTGCATTGTCTCGGTTCCAGCCGAATAGTGTGATGCCGGGAAGATATACATCTCTTGCTCATCGGCAATAATTTCGCCTGTAAGTGGGTGCAGCGTCATGATCTTTTCGATCTCATCGCCAAACATCTCGATGCGAATGGCATGCTCTTCATACATAGGGATAATCTCGATAGTGTCGCCACGAACCCTAAAAGTTCCGCGCTCAAATGCCATATCATTTCGCTTGTACTGGACGTCAACAAAACGTCGCAACAGCGCGTTGCGTTCGATTTCCTCACCAACACGAAGGCGAATCATGCGATCGACATACTCTTGCGGTGTACCAAGTCCGTAGATGCACGAGACTGTGGCAACCACGATCACGTCACGACGGGTCAGAAGAGAATTGGTCGCAGAATGTCGAAGTCGCTCTACTTCTTCATTGACGGAAGAATCCTTTTCAATGAAGGTATCTGATTGCGGAACATAGGCTTCTGGCTGGTAATAATCGTAATAAGAGACAAAATATTCAACGGCGTTATTTGGAAGTAAGTCTCGAAATTCATTTGCCAGCTGTGCTGCCAACGTTTTATTGGGAGCAAGAACGAGGGTTGGGCGCTGCAATTTCTCAATCAACCAAGCAGTTGTTGCAGATTTACCCGTACCGGTTGCGCCTAGGAGAACTACATCCTTATCCCCGCGCTCAATCCGAGCGGCGAGTTCAGTAATCGCGGTGGGCTGATCACCTGATGGTACGTACTCGCTGATTACCTCGAAGGGTTGGACTTTTCGTTGCAGATCTGTGACTGGACGCATCATGCACCCATCTGACGCATAGGCCAGAGACGCTCTTCATAAATATTCTCGACTTGGCGCAAGAGCTCATCTTCGGTGCCATCATTGTTAATGACTATGTCTGAAATGGCCTCGCGTTCATCATCGCTAGCCTGAGCATCCATTCGCGCAACAATCTGATAATCCTTAAGGCCACGTTCACGCAAGCGCAATGTGCGAGCCTCTCGCTTCGCGCTCACCGTGATGACAAGATCAAATTCATAGTCATGCGTAGACTCAGCCAATAGTGGAATTTGTGCGATGACAATTGCATCGGGCTCTTGCTCGGATACAAAGTGTGCGTAAGCCGAACGAATTCGTGGATGGACAATAGCTTCGAGCTTCGTTCGTGCCTGTGCATCGGAAAAAACGATGGTTGCTAATTTTGCTCGGTCCAGCTCTCCCTGAGTCAGGATCTCATCTCCGAAGGTTGCAACGATTTCGTCAAACCCTTCAGTTCCACGCTCGACTACATCTCGTGCCAATTGATCGAAATCAACAACTACAGCACCAAGCTGCTCGAAATAGTGAGCGGCCAGGGATTTACCTGAGCCGATTCCACCCGTGAGTCCAACTTCTAGCACTTCTTAAGCCTACCGACTTGGCCCCTGGCTTGAGACATGAAAAAGCCCCCGACCGAAGTCAGGGGCTTCAACTCTAGATTGATGAGTGTGCTGCTTATTCGGCAACAACCTCAGCTGCGCCACCAGCATCTGCAGCCTCATCGGCAGCCTTTGCTTCGGTCTTCTGCTTCTTGTGAGCTAGGAAGCGGCTCTGAGCTTCAGCGTATTGACGCTCCCACTCCTCGCGTTGCGCTTCAAAGCCTGGACGCCACTCTTGTGAGTCAGCATCGAAACCTTCTGGGTAGATGAAGTTGCCTTCAGCATCGTAGCGAGCAGGCATTCCATATTGTGTTGGATCGAATGCTTCGATCTCCACTTCATGGCCTTCGTTAGCTTGCTTCAAAGAGAGTGAGATACGACGACGCTCGAGGTCGATATCGATGATCTTTACGAAGAGCTCATCGCCAACCTGAACAACCTGCTCTGGGATCTCAACGTGGCGTTCAGCCAACTCTGAGATGTGAACAAGGCCTTCGATTCCTTCGAATACGCGAATAAACGCGCCGAATGGAACAAGCTTTGTGACCTCACCTGGAACAACTTGGTTGATCGCATGTGTGCGAGCAAATGCTTGCCATGGATCTTCTTGTGTAGCCTTAAGTGAGAGTGAGACACGCTCGCGCTCGAAATCTACTTCGAGAACTTCAACAGTTACCTCATCGCCAACTTCGACAACCTCAGATGGGTGATCGATATGCTTCCATGAGAGTTCTGAGACGTGAACCAAACCGTCTACGCCACCAAGGTCAACGAAAGCACCGAAGTTGACGATCGATGAAACGACACCGGTACGTACTTGGCCCTTTGTGAGCTGGTTAAGGAATGTTGTGCGTGACTCTGATTGAGTCTGCTCGAGGTATGCGCGACGTGAAAGAACAACGTTGTTGCGATTCTTATCAAGTTCGATAATGCGGCACTCAACTTCCTTACCAATGTAAGGAGTGAGATCGCGTACGCGACGCATCTCCACGAGTGATGCTGGCAGGAAGCCGCGTAGTCCGATATCGACAATCAAGCCACCCTTTACAACTTCGATGACCATACCTGTAACGACTTCGTCGCGCTCTTTCTTGCCTTCGATCTCGCCCCAGGCACGCTCGTATTGAGCACGCTTCTTGGAGAGGATCAGACGACCTTCTTTATCTTCCTTCTGCATCACGAGAGCTTCGATACGATCGCCAACCTTGACGAGTTCTGAAGGATCTACATCGTGGCGAATAGAAAGTTCGCGTGAAGGAATGACACCTTCAGTTTTGTAACCAATGTCGAGGAGAACTTCTTCGCGATCAATCTGGACAACGATTCCAGAGACCAAATCTCCATCGTTGAAATTCTTAATTGTGCCTTCGATTGCGGCAAGGAAATCTTCTGCTGAGCCAATATCGTTTACTGCGTGGTTGCTAGACAAGTGTGATGCTCCGATGGGATAGAAAGTAGTAGGGCGTACATCTCGCACGGTGTGCGAAGTCCTAAGGTTACCGAGTTGCGGCAACGAGGGTCAAACGCCTCACAAGTCCATGAGAAAAGGTCTAGACTCCAAAAATGCGCTCATATTTGGCGATTCTTCGAAATCCCAGAGCTCGGGCAATGATCGTGGCGGCCTTTCCGGCTCGCTTGGCCTACGGAATGGTCGGCCTGGGTCTCTATTTCAAGGTCCACTCCGACACTCACTCGATTGCCCTGGCTGGCTTAGCCGCAGGCGCCAATGGAATTGTCGGCTCGCTGACCACCGGACTTAGATCTCACGTGATCGAGCGTGTTGGATCCATGATCCCTCTACGCATTTTTGTCCCCGGATACGCCCTAGCCCTGGTGCTTGTAGACCACGCTCATGGCGCTGGGTTATTGATATTTTGCTCCGGTCTTCTCGGCGCCACAGCGCCTCCAATCAATCTCTCCGTAAGACCTATGTGGAAGACGGCAGTTCCGGAAGAGCAGTATCGGACAGCGGTTGCCATCGATACCGCGTCGCTGAATATGGGCGTGATCCTCGGGCCTCCGATAGTTACAGCGCTCGCGCTTTCATCGCATCCATCTTCAGCTCTTGAAGTCGCGGCCTTCCTTATTCTCCTCGGCGGCATATCACTCTCACTTTTGCAATTTACGAGAGAGTGGGAGCCAGAGAGAAAAATTTCCGGTGCTCCAAGTCTCTTCAAATCCCCTGCTATGAGAATTTTACTGCTTGAGGCGATGTTGATGGGATTTGCCACTGGCAATTTCCAAATTGGTATCCCTGCAATAAGCACCTTGCACAACCAACCACATTTCGCTGGTTATGCATTTGGGCTAACTGCAACCACATCAATCGTGGGAAGTTTGCTCGCAGGCACACTCGGTCGCCACATTCTGCCGGTACGTGGTTTTCGCCTCATCTATATCTTCTGGTTCTTCGCCAGCATTCCTATGATCTTTTCCAATCCGGGGTGGTCCTTCTTATCCGCCTGCGCACTCTTTGGTTTTATCGGTGGGGCCGAACAAGTCTTTTACCTAGAGATGCTCGAATTCGTACGCCCTGTTGGTGCCGCGGTCTCTGCTCTCGGATGGATTTGGACGACCGAAGGAAGTTTTGCAGCTATCGGTCAAACATCGGGCGGATTTACTTCACAACACTTTTCGCCACATGGTTGCTTTCTCATTAATAGCGCCATGATGGGTGTTGGCATGATGGTCATTCACTTGGGTCGTGGACGACTAGTGAACGGCTAGTGTGCTGCTAAATCCCAACTCGCACCCACACCGACATTAACCGCCAGCGGAAGTGAGAGCTCAATAGCGCTCTCCATCTCTCGTTTAACAATCTGCTCGAGTGTCTGCCGCTCTCCTGGATAAACCTCAAAGATGAGTTCATCATGCACCTGCAGCAGCAGACGTGAGGCAAGAGCTTCTTTCTTCATTGCTGAAACGACATTCAACATTGCCACCTTAATAATGTCTGCTGCCGAGCCTTGGATTGGGGCATTAAGTGCCATTCGCTCTGCAACCTCGCGGCGCTGGCGATTATCACTATTGAGATCAGGCAAGTAGCGACGTCGGCCAAGGATTGTCTCGGTATATCCCTTTTCACGAGCGTGAACGACCACGGTTTTTAAATAGTCTTGGATTCCACCAAAGCGCTCAAAATATTGGTTCATAAGAGCTGCGGCATCGCCGGGCGACAAGTTGAGCTGCTGCGCTAATCCATACGCAGATAATCCGTAGGCAAGACCGTATGACATTGCCTTAATCTGTCTGCGCATTTCAGGATCAACTTCAGATGCTTGGACGCCAAAGACTTGTGCTGCAACGGTCGAGTGCAGATCTTCCCCGCTCCTGAAAGCTTTGATCAGACCTGCATCTTGGGAGAGGTGAGCCATGATGCGCATTTCAATCTGGCTGTAGTCTGCAGTAAGCAGGCTCTCAAAAGGAGCTTGCGGAACAAAGCAATCGCGGATTCGGCGCCCCTCTTCGGTTCGAACAGGAATATTTTGCAAGTTCGGATCTGTGGAAGATAAACGACCGGTCGCAGTGACTGTTTGCTGGAAGGTAGTGTGAATTCTTCCGTCGCTAGCAATTGCGCTTTCTAAGCCCGCAACTGTCGTGAGTAATTTACTGGTCTCTCGAATGCGCAACAGATGATTGAGTACTGGGTGTCGCGTTTTAGCAAATAAGAGTTCAAGGCTTTCGGCATCGGTGGTGTAACCAGTTTTAATCTTCTTTGTTTTTGGCAGAGCTAATTCATCGAAGAGGACTGCTTGCAACTGCTTAGGTGAAGCAACATTAAATTCATGCCCTACAACAGCATGCGCGGCTTTGGTCTCTTGCGCGACTTCTGAAGTGAAAAATTCGCCAAGTGCAGATAACTTTTTGCGGTCGATAGCAACGCCTGATCGCTCTAACTCGCTCAGTGCAAACATCGTAGGCATTTCTATCTTCTCGAGTAGATCGCTCTGTTCGCGCGCCTCTAGCTCTGCTCGGAGTATCGGCACAAGTTCGTATATGACACCGGCGTAGGATGCATTGAAAGACGAGAAGAGGTCATCGCCACTCTGGGCAATCGAGCGCTCCAGAAAGCGCTCCGCTAGATCACTTAATTCAAGATTTCGACCCCCTGGATTAATGAGATATGCGGCCAGCTCGGTATCACATTCAATTGCTCGGAGCTGACACTTTCGTAGGATTTCCTTGGCGCGATGAACCCATTTTGGAATGGTGCTCTCGAGTAGCCACTGGGGGGCTCCATAGGTGCAGAGATAAATCTCATCACTGCCAAGTGCGATGGCGAATGGCCCTGTTGTTAGATCGCTCTCGCCGTAGAGTGAAATGGGTGTTGTGCGAGCGTTAAGTTTTTCTTTAAGTTGGAGTTCGGTGAGTTCCACAATAGGAGTGTCGACGGATTCAGAGCGCTTCTCTTTCTGTGTTTCCAAGACGTTCGATGATCCTCCGAGTGCATGGATTTTCTCTTTAAGGGCTTTAATCTCGAGCTCTGCTAGAAGTTGATCGATTTTGGCGAGATCTGGACCGCGCCAAGTGAGTTCTTCTACTCCTGCATGGAGCGCAACATCATGACGCAGTGCAGTCAGATGGCGATTGAGTTTTACCGCCTCGATGTGAGCCCGGAACGATTCACCGGCCTTACCTGGAATTTCTGCGCTATGGTCAATCAACGAAGCTAGCGAGCCATATTCCACAATCCACTTTGTCGCAGTCTTCTCGCCCACACCAGGAACTGATGGCAAATTATCCGATGGATCTCCTCGCAAAGCAGCAAAATCTGGATATTGAGTTGGGGTCAAGCCGTATTTTTCTTCAACAGCAGCAGGCGTCATGCGCGCCAACTCCCCCACCCCTCGCTTGGGATAGAGCACAGTGATTCGATCGGTCACAAGCTGGAAAGAGTCTCGATCACCGGTGCTAATCAGTACCTCAAAGTCAGCAGCTGCCGCTTGCGTTGAGAGCGTAGCCAGGATGTCATCCGCCTCAAAGCCCTCAATCGCGAAGCGAGTAATGCCTAGGTCGGTGACAAGTTCCTCTAAATACCCCATCTGTGATCGAAACTCATCGGGAGTCGCACTTCGGGTGGCCTTATATTCCGGGAAAATTTCGCTGCGAAATGTTTTGCGCGAGACGTCGAATGCAACAGCGATATGCGTTGGCTTTTCACTTGCGATCAGATTGACCAACATTGAGCCGAAGCCATAGACCGCGTTCGTTGCTTGGCCTTTGCTATTGGAGAAATTCTCAACAGGAAGAGCGAAAAAGGCGCGATAGGCCAGTGAGTGACCATCGACAAGCAGTAAGCGCTTCTTCATCTCCATTCTGAGGATTCTAGGGGCAGATGGGGCTAATATTTCTGTATGACCGATTACATGAAAATTCTCAACGAACGTGGCCTAGGCGCGCTAGATAAAAAGATGGGAATCACCATCATCGAAGCATCTCCCGAGCAGGTAATTGGCACAATGCCAGTTGAGGGCAATACCCAGGCGATGGGAATCTTGCATGGCGGTGCAAACGTTGTGCTTGCAGAAGTTCTTGGCTCAATTGGCGCTTGGCTACATGCTGGTGGAAGTAAGCGGACTGTTGGCGTAGATATCAACGCCACTCACCATAAGGCTGGAAAAGAAGGAATCCTCACCGGAATCGCAACACCGGTATCGCGAGGCAAGACACTTGCCTGTTATGAGATTGAGATAAGAAATGAGGCCGGTGAGCGAACATGTTCTGCTCGCATCACCAGCCTCATTTTGAATGACTAGTTCTCTTTTTCGTCAGAACTCTTTCGACTTAAACAGCGTGCTCGGCACCAGTACCTAGGTAGGCAGCACGAACAGCTGGATCGTTGAGCAAGTCAGAAGCTTTCGCTTCCTTAACAACGTTACCTGTCTCAAGAATGTATGCACGATGTGCGCGCTGGAGCGCTTGCTGTGCGTTCTGTTCGACAAGCAGAATTGTCGTTCCTGACTTATTGATCTCTGTAATGATGTTAAAGATGTTTTGAATCATCATTGGAGCAAGACCCATTGATGGCTCATCAAGCAACAAGACTTTAGGGCGAGCCATAAGCGCGCGACCAATTGCAAGCATCTGCTGCTCTCCACCAGAGAGTGTTCCGCCGGCTTGAGCAATTCGCTCTTTGAGACGTGGGAACAAGGTAAAGACGCGATCGAGATCTTCCGACATTTCAGAAGCACGGTTTTTGCGGAAATATTTTCCGATCTCAAGGTTCTCCAGCACTGTCATGCCTGGGAAAATTCCGCGGCCTTCTGGAACTTGAGAGATACCGATCTCAACGCGCTCATGAGCAGGGAGATGAGAGATATCTTGACCATCAAAAATGATCTGGCCGCTGCTTACTTTGCGAAGTCCTGAGACAGTCTTGAGGGTCGTTGTCTTACCAGCGCCGTTAGCGCCGATCAGTGTGACAATCTCCCCTTGATTTACGACAACGCTGATGCCTTTGATGGCCTCAATCTTGCCGTAGTAAACGTGGATGTCATTAATTTCAAGACGCATCTGCGGGTGCTCCTAAATAGGCTTCAATAACCTTTGGATCGTTTTGGACCTTAGACGGAATGTCATCGGCGATCTTCTGACCGAAATCCAGAACAGATACGCGATCTGAAATTCCCATAATCAAGGACATATCGTGTTCGATAAGCAAAACGGTGTAACCCGCATCGCGAATCTTGCGAATAGTTGCAGCCAGTGCAACCTTTTCAGCAGGGTTAAATCCAGCTGCAGGCTCATCAAGAAGGAGCAACTCTGGTGAGGTGCCCAACGCACGGGCAATCTCAAGGCGGCGCTGATCACCATAAGGAAGATTTCTAGCTAAGCGGTCAGCATGGTGTGCGATGCCGATGAACTCAAGGAGCTCCATCGCGCGAGCACGGTCCGCCTTCTCTTCATGGCGAGACTTAGGCAAGCCAAAGAGCGCTGAGATCAAGCCAGACTTCTTGTGCACATCAGATGCTGTCATGACATTTTCAAGAGCAGTCATATCGCCAAAAAGTCGAACATTCTGGAAAGTACGCGCGATACCGCCAGCGGTGATCTTGTTACGCTTTTTTCCAACAATGCTCTCACCTTTAAATGTGATGTCACCCTCGGTGACGCGATAAACACCAGTGACAACGTTAAAGACTGTTGTCTTTCCAGCGCCGTTCGGGCCAATGAGTGCAGCAATCTCGCCACGGTTAACGTGGAAGTTCACCTTGTTGAGTGCGCTAACGCCACCAAATCGCATGGTGACATCTTGGAGATCGAGAATACGTTCGGTACTCACTTACTCGCCTCCTTCTCTGCTTTCTTAGATGCCTTTTTAGATGCGTTAAGTGCTGCGCGCGTTGCTTTAAGGGCCGCACGCTCTTCATCGGAGAGATGTTCTCGCTTCTTGCGAGGCAGCAAACCTTCTGGACGAATATTCATCATCACAACGAGTGCAAGTCCAAAGACGAACTCACGTGCATTGGAGATAAATCGGATGCGCTCTGGAAGATAGGAAAGGATCGAGGCTCCGAGAACAACGCCCCAGATGTTTCCCATTCCACCAAATACAACGCAAGAGAGGATAAGAACTGAAACGTTGTAGTTAAAGCTCTGCGGCGCAACGAACATCTGCTCCGATGCGAAGATCACGCCAGCTGCGCCGCCAACTGCTGCGCCGATGCTAAATGACCAGATCTTGTAGCGAAGAATAGGGACACCCATGAGCAGGGCAACATCTTCATCTTGACGAATCGCTTCCCATGCACGGCCTGGGCGGCGAATTGAAAGGCGTCGAACCATCCAAATAACAGCCAAAATCATGATGACAACAAGCCAGAAGAAGTGATCTGGATGAGTGATATCAAATGCTTGACCTAAGACCGTAGGCGGTTGTGGGACACCAGCAATTCCGTTAGGTCCGCCGATTGATGGCGTATTGATCGCAAGGATACGAACGATTTCACCAAATCCCAGAGTCACAATCGCGAGGTAGTCACCACGTAGTCGCAAGGTAGGAAGACCAAGGAGTACGCCAGCGAGCATCGCAAAGCCCATTCCGATTGGGAGGATCTCCCAAGTATTGAGGTGGGTGTGTGTACCCAAGATAGCTGCGGTGTATGCGCCAATCGCAAAGAACGCAACGTATCCTAAGTCGAGCAAACCACTCTTACCAACAACAATATTGAGGCCAAGTGCCATCAAGATATACATGCCAACTGGGTACACAAGAACGGCCTCATACGAGCTAATTGGCGTATTTAAGAAGTTAGTAAGTGAAAAGTTGCCGGCATACGGCAAGCAGAGAGCCGCAAAAATGGCTACGAGTGCGAACGCTGTACGTTGCAGACGATTAGCGCCATCCCAAAGTTCTGCACCTTTATCGCGAAGATTTATCATGGTTATCTCCTATACCCGAGTCTGCTGAACGGCTTCACCGAACAGGCCATTTGGCTTAACGAGAAGGACAAGAACGAGAACCACAAAAACTGTGATCTCCTTCCATTGCGAACCCAGCAGCGCAGAGAAGTACTCCTCAGCGAGGCCAAGTGCAAGGCCGCCATAAAATGCGCCACGCAGATTACCAATACCTCCGAGTACTGCAGCAGTGAACGCTGCGAGACCGATATTGAAACCAACGTTAAAGACTGTCTGCTCGTACACAGTCATATACATAAATGCAGCAGCTCCTGTGACAAGGCCGCCGATCAAGAATGTTAGAGAGATGACTCGGTTGAGGTTAATTCCCATCAACTTTGAGTTCTCTTCGGACATCGAAACGGCGCGAATCGCCTTACCCATACGGGTTTTTGTGACGAAGCGGTCAACTGCGATGAAGAGAAGTAGTCCAGATGCGATCGTGAGAAGCTGATCGATGCGCAGACCTACGCCGTGAATTTTAAAAACATAGAACTTGCTCAATACGCGCGGGCTAGCCACGGGAATTGAGTGTGTCAGAATACGGACACCTTCTGAAAGAGTAATTGAGGTTCCGATAGCAGAGATCAAAGAACCCAGACGGTTCGCACCCTTGGTACGTAAACGACGGTATGCAATTAACTCAACGAAAACTGCCACTACGCCAGAGGTTGCCATCGAGGCTAGAAGACAACAGAGCAAGACAATGACGAGCTTCATGCCATGGCTGGGTTGCGAATTCTGATTAAATTTAAAAACTGAGGTGGAGACGATCGCTGTAGCAAATGTGCCCAGCATAAAGATTTCGGAGTTGGCGAAGTTAATCAAGCGCAATACTCCGTAAACCATCGTGTATCCGACGGAAACGAGAACATAGATAAAGCCCAAAGCCAGACCGTTGATCAACAACGGAAAGAACTGGGATCCAACAACCGAGAAATTCATGGCGTCCTTACTTGAAAATTGATGCAATCAGATCTCGCCCTAAACGAGCCGACCGCTTGATTGCGAGTCTTATAAAAACTCATAAAAACATGGTTAAAGACTTGTCTAAGCAGAGTTTGGGTGTGGCTCCTAGGAGCCACACCCAAACGTGCCTTACTACGTATTACTTCGATCTAACCTGAGTAACGACTTAAGCGTTGCCTACAGGGATGATCTTTCCACCCTTAACAAGGTAAGCACCAACTGGAGCGCCCTGTGCGATATCGCCATAACGAGTGAAGTTGAACTTTGAACCTGTTACATCTGTAAATGTTCCTGTTGCAACGCAGTTCTGGATAGCTGCACGTGATACAGCGCCAGACTTGATGCATGAAAGGAAGACATTTGTAGCGTTGTAAGCCTGTGTGACATAAGCATGTCCAGCTGGGCTTGCAAGACCTGTTGCAGCTGTGAAGTCCTTAAGGACTGCAGCAGGAGCAGCAAGCTCGAAAGGAACGCTCTGAGATGTGATCAAAGTACCTTCTGCATCTGTAGCGCCAGCTGAGGTGATGTAACCATCATCGTCAGTTCCATCGCCTGATGCGAAAGCACCCTTGTAACCAGCAAGGTCAAGAGCCTTCTTGAGCTTACCTGCATCTGAGTAGTAACCGAAGTAGATAACTACGTTCGCCTTTGAAGCAACTACCTTTGATGCTGTTGCTGAGTAATCAGATGCTGGAGCGATAACAGTGTCTGAACCGACAACTGTGACGCCTGCGCTCTTGAGTGATGGTGATGTAAGAGCCTTGAGACCTGCACCGTAAGTAGATGCATCGTCGATCAAGTAATCCTTAGGAGCTGTAACACCCTTGTTTGCGTAACGAGCAAGAGCTGGGCCTTGGAAGGCATCTGTTGCTGCGACACGGTGGAAGAATGGGAAGCCGTTTGTTGATGACTTTGGATCTGTAAGAGTTGCGTTTGTTGCTGAAGGAGAAACAACAGTCAAACGACCAGCCTTGAATGCTGGGAAGTCTGCCTTTGTAGCACCTGAACAGCAAGAACCAACAACGCCGATTACAGAAGCGTTCTGAGCAAGACCAAGAGCAACTCCTGGTGATACAGATGGATCAGCTTGGTCATCTGCTGTAAGCAATGAGACCTTTACTGCTGGGTTGGTCTGGTTGTACTCGTAAAGAGCTGTCTTTGCACCAAGAAGTTCATCTTGACCAAGACCAGCTTCTGAGCCTGTCAATGGTGACAAGAATGCGATTGTTGCTGACTTAGGAGCAGCCTGTGCAGTTGTTGCAACAACTGAGCCAAAAGCTAGGGCCACAGCCGCAGCAACACCGAGGGTGCGCTTTGTTGTGAGGTTCATGTTTACCTTTCGATTTTTCGTTGCGCAAAACGCGTCATTGCGCAGCTATCCCGAGGGAGGGATTGGGGGAACCCTACAGGTGAACATCGGGTTAACTCAATATTTTTGACCCCTTTGGAGCCCATGTGGCCCTCAAAAGGGTGGTGCTGGACGAGCAGATTTACGCTCAAAATGGGGTCACAATCGATGTGAAATAAGATTTACACAACTGTTACTTTAAAAGGCTATAAAAACGGCACTGCATCCGGCGAGATGACAGCCTGCGCCACATCTTTCATGGAAATTCGTCGATCCATGGCCGTACGCTGGATCCAGCTAAATGCCTCTGGTTCGCTGAGTTTAAGCGTGGACATCAAAATACCCTTGGCACGGTCGATGACCTTGCGAGTATCTAGGCGCTCTTGAAGGTCGGCGACCTCGGATTGCAACGCTTTGAGTTGGCGATGTCTGCTGACCGCGATCTCAATGGCTGGCGTGAGATCAGAAATTCCAAAAGGCTTAACCACATATGCCATCGCTCCGGCGTCGCGAGCTCGCTCAACCAATTCACGTTGACTAAATGCGGTCAACATAAGAACAGGTGCAATTTCGATGATCTGCTCGGCTGCTGTAATTCCATCCATCTCCGGCATCTTTACATCCAGGATGGCAATGTCGGGAATGTGCTGCTTCGCGAGCTCAATCGCCTCTACCCCATTCGTGGCTTGAGCGACTACGAGATATCCGGCTTCAGTAAGCATTTCGACGAGGTCGAGACGAATGATCGCTTCATCTTCAGCAACTAGGATTCGCACAGGCGTAGTTTCTGTACTCGTTGCTGAGTTGCTTGTCATGTGCCTCGAGTCGGATTTGAACCGACACTGTGCGGATTTTGAGTCCGCCCTCTCTACCGTTGGAGTACCGAGGCTTTTCTACATACTTTCTTCATACTGTATTCGCGCTCACTGTTGGCGGGAGAAATGCCTACCCGCGCAAATGAGTTAGCCGGAAGTATAACTACTCCCGGCTAGATCTGATAAAACGAGTTTTTATGCTCGATAAGCGGGTGCAACCCCACCAACTGCATCTCCCACCACATGAACACGAAGTGCATTTGTCGAGCCTGGGATTCCCGGAGGGGCGCCAGCAACAATGACGACGCTCTCGCCCTTAGTTGCGCGCTTTGACTCAATCAAGATTGAATCCACAAGCTTGACCATTTCATCGGTCGCTCCAGCGGTCGGAGTGATCAAAGATTCCACTCCCCATGAGAGTGCAAGCTGGTTATAAACCTCGGTGACTGGAGTGAGAGCCAAGATAGGAATTGGTGAACGCAGGCGAGACATGCGACGTGCGGAGTCTCCGCTCTGAGTAAATGCCACCAGGTACTTCGCGCCAAGGATGCCACCCACTTCGGCTGCTGCCTTAGTGATGGTTCCGCCCTTTGTGTGAGGAGTATGTGTCAGCGGTGCAATCTGCATGAGCATCGCTTCTTCAGTACGTTCGATGATACGTCCCATTGTCGCTACAGCCTCGATAGCAAAAGCTCCGACAGATGTCTCACCAGAAAGCATGAGCGCATCTGCGCCATCGAGCACCGCGTTGGCGCAGTCAGTGGCCTCAGCGCGGGTTGGGGTTGAATTTGAAATCATCGAATCAAGCATCTGAGTCGCAACGATGACTGGCTTTGCGGCGGCACGAGCCAGCGCAATGCAGCGCTTTTGAACGATTGGAACCTCTTCGATTGGCATTTCAACACCAAGGTCACCACGTGCAACCATGATCCCATCGAAGGCGTTGACGATCTCTTCAAGATTATCAACGGCCTGAGGCTTCTCAATTTTTGCAATGACAGGACGACGAATTCCTTCTTCGTCCATGATGGCATGAACATCATCAATATCTTTTGCGTTTCGAACAAAAGAGAGCGCAATAAAATCTGCACCAGCGTGGAGTCCCCAACGAAGATCTTCTTTATCTTTCTCGGAGAGCGCAGGAACTGAGACAGCAACACCAGGAAGATTGATTCCCTTGTTATTGCTCACGAATCCTGGCTGTACGCACTTGGTGACAACAGCGTTGCCCTTAACTTCGAGAACCTCGAGAGTGACCTTGCCATCATCGATCAAAATACGATCGCCAGGCTTGCAATCCCCTGCTAGACCTTTGTAGGTGGTACCACAAATATCCTTCGTTCCCTCAACCTCATCTGTTGTGATGGTGAAGATATCTCCACGAGCAAGCTCATGTGGACCGTCTTTAAATCGAGCCAGACGGATTTTTGGTCCTTGGAGATCGACCAAAATTGCAACCGGACGACCAGCCTTAGCAGCTGCCGCGCGAACGCGATCAAGGCGGTTCTGGTGCTCCTCGTATCCCCCGTGTGAGAGATTAAGGCGAGCCATATTCATTCCCGCTGCAATTAATTCATCTACTTTTTCGGGCGCCTCAACTGCTGGGCCCATTGTGCATACAATTTTCGCTCTTCGCATGTGCTCAGCCTAAACCATCAGCGAGCGAGTTGTGGGAGCGATAGGCGCAGGTAGTTGTGTTTCTCCCATGAGATATTCATCTACGGCTTTTGCTGCACTTCGTCCTTCTGCAATTGCCCAGACGATAAGTGATTGTCCACGACCAGCATCGCCGCAAACAAAGATACCTTCTTCGCTTGTTGCAAATTGTGAATCGCGCTTGATGTTTGTTCGTTCATCAAGATCAACTTCTAGTTGCTCAATCAAAGCGTTCTTCTCTGGTCCCAAGAAGCCCATAGCAAGAAACACGAGATCTGCTGGGATCTCTTTCTCGGTACCTTCAACCTTCTCGAACTTTCCATTAACAAATTGTGTTTCGACAATTTTGAGTGCGCGAAGATTGCCGTTGCCATCGCCAAGGAACTCCTCGGTAGAGACAGAGTAGAGACGCTCTCCAGCCTCTTCATGAGCCGAGCTAACACGGTAAATCATTGGGTATGTAGGCCATGGCTGTCCGGCAGGACGCTCGTCCGTAGGGCGAGGCATGATTTCAAGCTGTGTAACACTCGCTGCGCCTTGACGAATAGCAGTACCAAGACAGTCGGCGCCTGTATCGCCACCACCAAGAATGACAACGTGCTTACCCTTTGCATCGATTGGAGCTTGTTCTACTTCGCCAAGACCCAACTTGTTGCCCCAAGGCAGGTATTCCATTGCTTGATAGATGCCCTTGTTCTCGCGACCAGAAACATTGATATCACGCCAATTGGTTGCTCCTACAGCAAGCACAATTGCGTCGTAACGTGAACGAAGCTCTGAACCCGTTATATCTACGCCAACATTGACGCCAGTGCGGAAGCGAGTTCCCTCGGCCTCCATCTGAGCAATGCGACGGTCAACAATCGCTTTCTCCATTTTGAATTCTGGAATTCCGTAGCGCATAAGTCCACCTGGACGTGCTGCGCGCTCATAGACCGCAACAGTGTGACCTGCGCGAGTGAGTTGCTGAGCAACAGCAAGTCCTGCTGGGCCTGAGCCAATAACGGCAACAGTTTTGCCCGTGAGTCGATCTGCAGGCAGTGGCTTTACAAGACCATTATTGAAAGCTTCTTCAATGGTGCGAAGTTCTACCTGCTTGATTGTGACAGCATCGGCATTAATTCCCACAACACATGCAGTTTCGCATGGGGCTGGACAGAGACGACCGGTGAATTCAGGGAAGTTGTTTGTTGCATGAAGACGATCGATAGCTTCGCTACCTTCGCCTCGCCACATCAAATCGTTCCACTCTGGAATCAGGTTACCGAGCGGGCAGCCGTTGTGACAGAACGGGATTCCGCAATCCATGCAACGACCGGCTTGCTTTTTGAGCTCATCAAGATCTTGTTCGAGGTAGACCTCTTTCCAATCTTTAATTCGCACATCCACCGGGCGACGCTTTGGCGTCACTCGCGGTGTTGTCATAAAGCCCTTTGGATCAGCCACGTGTTGCCTCCATTACTTCCTTATCGACATCAAGTCCTTCGCGCTCTGCACGCTCCATAGCCGCTAACACGCGCGCATAATCACGTGGCATGACCAATGAGATTCGCTTGCTCTCAACATCCCAGTTTGCAAGGAGACGATGGGCAACTTCTGAACCTGTCTCGGCATGGAACTTAGAGATGATCTCTTTAGCTTGAGCGTTACGTTCTGGCGTAAGTTCAATGACATCGACCATATCTGGGTTGACCAGGCGTGGATCGAGATCGAGAACATATGCAACTCCACCAGACATTCCGGCACCGAAGTTACGGCCGGTTGTGCCAAGCACTACTGCCACTCCACCAGTCATATATTCACAGCCATGATCGCCGACGCCTTCTACAACTGCGGTAGCACCTGAGTTTCGGACACAGAAACGTTCACCCACGATTCCGCGGATAAAGATTTCACCGCTTGTTGCGCCATATCCGATGACGTTACCGGCGATGACATTCTCTTCCGACTTAAAGAGCGCCTTCTCATCAGGTTGAACAATGACGCGTCCGCCGGAAAGTCCCTTGCCGACATAGTCGTTGGTATCGCCATAGAGACGCAGGGTCAGACCCTTTGGAATAAACGCGCCAAGTGATTGTCCAGCAGAGCCATGGAATGAGACTTCGACAGTGTTGTCAGGAAGTCCTGCTCCCCCGTACTTGCGAGTGATTTCGGCACCCAACATTGTTCCAACCGTGCGATTGACGTTGCCGACAGGCAATTCGATGCGAACTTGCTCACCCTTAGTGATCGCTGGCTCTGCAAGCTCGATCAAGGTGTTGTCGAGTGCTGCTGCAAGACCATGATCTTGAACTTCTGTGTTCTTACGCGCTCCAGCAAAGAGAGGCGCCTTAAGAAGTGGAGAGAGATCAAGGCCACTCGCCTTCCAATGCTCAATCGCATCACGGGTATCAAGAGATTCGACCTGACCGATAGCTTCTTCCAAAGTACGGAAGCCGAGTGAGGCCAAAATTTCGCGAACTTCTTCTGCGATATATTCGAAGAAAGTTTCTACGAACTCAGGCTTGCCAGAAAAGCGCTTGCGCAGTTCTGGATTCTGAGTAGCTACTCCCACTGGGCAGGTATCGAGATGGCAGACGCGCATCATGACACAACCAGAAACAACAAGCGGGGCAGTCGCAAAACCGAATTCTTCGCCACCAAGGAGGGCTGCAATAACAATGTCGCGTCCGGTCTTCATCTGACCATCTACTTGAACAACAATGCGATCACGCAGACCGTTGAGCATGAGCGTCTGCTGAGTTTCAGCTAGTCCAAGCTCCCATGGACCTCCAGCATGCTTCAGCGAAGTAAGTGGTGATGCGCCGGTGCCGCCATCGTGACCTGAGATGAGAACAACATCGGCATGCGCCTTAGATACTCCAGCTGCAACAGTTCCGACACCCACTTCGGCAACAAGCTTCACGTGAACACGTGCATTCTTATTTGCGTTCTTGAGATCATGAATGAGTTGGGCGAGATCTTCAATTGAATAAATATCGTGGTGCGGAGGTGGCGAGATCAATCCAACGCCAGGAGTTGAGTAACGAACTTGGGCAATCCATGGATAAACCTTGTTGCCCGGAAGCTGTCCACCTTCACCAGGCTTAGCTCCTTGCGCCATTTTGATTTGAATATCTTCGGCGTTAACTAGGTATTCACTCGTTACGCCAAAGCGACCGGATGCAACCTGTTTGATAGCAGAACGCTTAGAGTCTCCATTAGCTTCTACGATATTACGTGATGGATTCTCTCCGCCTTCACCAGTGTTGGACTTTCCACCAATACGGTTCATGGCGATCGCGAGAGTTTCGTGAGCTTCTTGTGAGATCGAACCATATGACATTGCGCCAGTTGCGAAGCGCTTGATGATCGCAGATGCTGGCTCAACTTCATCGATTGAGATTGCTGGGCGTAAACCTGTTTTGAAATCGAAGAGACCGCGAAGAGTCATCAAGTTCTTTGATTGATCGTTAATCAGAGTTGTGTACTGCTTAAAGATATCAAAGCGCTTGTTGCGAGTTGCGTGCTGCAACTTAAATACCGTCTCTGGATTAAAGAGGTGAGGCTCGCCATCGCGACGCCACTGGTATTCACCACCGATAGGCAGTTTCTTTGTGCCAGGAACTTCACCCATTGGTGGGTATGCAAGATAGTGACGCTTGATGGTCTCTTGCGCCAATGTGTCGAGTGAAACTCCGCCTAGACGAGATGTAAGTCCTGTGAAGTACTCATCGACAACTTCCTTAGAAAGTCCGATAGCCTCAAAGACTTGTGCGCCGTGATACGAAGCGATGGTGGAGATACCCATCTTTGACATCACCTTGAGTACGCCCTTGCCAAGAGATTTGATCAGGTTGGCAACTGCCTTCTCTGGCGTAATTCCTGTGATCTGACCCTGACGAACGAGATCTTCGGCTGATTCCATAGCAAGGTATGGGTTGACTGCAGATGCGCCAAAGCCAATAAGAAGTGCTACATGGTGAACTTCACGAATCTCGCCACTTTCTACGATCAACGAAATTTGCGTACGTGTTTTCTCGCGAATCAAATGATGGTGCACTGCTGCGGTAAGTAGGAGTGAAGGAATTGGAGCTTCTTCTGAATCTCCATCGCGATCAGAGAGTACGATGATGCGAGCACCGGCTGCGATAGCTTGAGAAACTTCCGCGCGAATCTCTTCAATGCGCTTGCGTAGCGCATCTCCTCCGCCTAGAACTGGGAAGAGGCCGCGAACGATGTGGCTTGCGAAATGTGGATGCTCATCATCAGCGTTGACGTGAATAATTTTTGCTAGTTCATCATTGTCGATGACAGGGAAATCAAGAGCGATCTGACGGCAAGAAGCAGGACCAGGATCGAGCAGATTGCTTTCAGCGCCAATCGTGAGAGAAAGGCTTGTCACCATCTCTTCGCGAATTGCATCCAGCGGTGGATTTGTTACTTGCGCAAAGAGCTGTGCAAAGTAATCAAAGAGCAAACGTGGCTTCTCTGAAAGGGCAGCAATTGGAGAGTCAGTTCCCATTGAGCCAAGAGGCTCTGCTCCACTTTTCGCCATTGGAGAAATGATGATACGAAGTTCTTCTTCGGTGTAACCAAATGCGCGTTGGCGACGAAGAACTGACGAGTGTGGGTAAATGATGTGTTCGCGCGCCGGAAGATCAGCGAGCTGAACAATGCCCTCTTGCAACCATTTGCTATAAGGCGCGCTCTTTGCGAGTGAATCTTTGATTTCGCCATCCTCGATGATGCGACCTTCTGCAATATCGACCAAGAACATGCGACCAGGTTGTAGGCGTCCCTTGCGAACGACTTTCTCTGGGGCAATCTTCAGTACGCCAACTTCAGAAGCCAAAATGACGAGGCCCTCATCAGTTACCCAGTAGCGAGATGGACGAAGTCCATTGCGATCGAGAACGGCACCAACTTGGTTTCCATCAGTGAATGTCACGCATGCTGGACCATCCCATGGCTCCATCATTGATGAATGGAAGGCGTAAAAATCGCGGCGTTCTTGGGACATCGTTGCATGGTTCTCCCATGCTTCAGGAATCATCATCAAAATTGAGTGCGGTAATGAGCGACCGGTGAGGTAAAGCAGCTCAAGAACTTCATCGAATGATGCTGAGTCACTGCCAGAATTGTTAACAATTGGGAAGAGGCGAGTGATGTCGCCATCAATGAGTGGGCTGGCAAGCAACGCTTCGCGAGCACGCATCCAGTTGCGATTTCCACGCACGGTGTTAATTTCACCATTGTGTGCGATATAGCGATATGGGTGCGCAAGTGGCCATGATGGGAATGTGTTAGTTGAGAAGCGTGAGTGAACAAGTGCAAGTGGTGACTTAACAAGCTCGTTAGAGAGATCCGGGAAGAATTCTTCGAGTTGGCCAGTGGTTAACATGCCCTTGTAAACAATGGTGCGAGTTGAGAGCGAAGGGAAATAAATAGGAAGGGTATGTTCAACGCGCTTGCGGAAAGCGAATGCTTTGCGATCAAGAGCAAGGTCGCTCTCCCCTGCTTGGCCCGCAATAAAGATTTGGACGAAGCGAGGCATAACTGAAAGAGCTGTCTTGCCCAGAGATGAATCGTTAATAGGCAGTTCGCGCCATCCGAGGATGGTGATCTTTTCTTCAGCAGCAAGCTTTTCGATTGCAGGCTGGTCTGCAAAATCCGGTTCGATGAATGCGATACCGGTTGCATAACTTCCTTCAGCAGGAAGAGTGAAATCTACAACTGAGCGATAAAACTCATCAGGGATGCGAATCAAGATACCTGCACCATCGCCGCTATCTGGCTCGGCACCTGTGGCGCCGCGGTGTTCCATGTTGCGCAACGCTTCGAGCGCTTGCGATACAACTTCGTGAGTGGCCTTTTTGTTGAGGGTTGCAATCATTGCAACTCCACAGGCATCGTGCTCATCTGCTGGGTTGTAAAGTCCCTGTGCGGATGGCAGAGTAGAAAATAGGCTCATGATCGCTCTCTTTCGAACGGTCAGGACGACGATGGCCTAACGTCTTGCTTAGGTATATTCCCACCCTGGCGGGTAGCAGTAAAGCGTAGCAAACTAGATGCGAACCAGAGCACCGATTCCCGCAGTAATAATCATTCCCACAGAGCCCCCGATAAGCACGCGCAGCATGGTTCTTAGCCAAGGTGAGCCAGCCAGCTTTGCGCTGGTCAGGCCAGTACCAGCTAGACCAAGCAGCGTAAATCCAATAATTGTGGCAATTTTTCCGCCAGTAGTAGGCAAGAGCGCGCCTAGTAGCGGGATCGTTGCACCGAGAGCAAAGCTGAGGGCTGAGGCAACGGCCGCCTGGACGGGATTAGCGCTATTGGCCTCGTGGTGACCAAGCTCATCGCGCAGATGAGCCTCCAGTGCATCTTTTTCAGTGAAGGTCTTGGCCACTTGCTCTGCCAACTCGCGTGGCAGGCCTCGATCTATATAAATTTGAGTGAGTTCAAGTAGCTCGCCTTCAGGGTCTGCTGCCAGGTGATCGATCTCCATTTGGCGGTCAGAGGCCTCGATATCTACCTGCGAGCGGACTGAGATGAACTCCCCAACTGCCATAGACATGGCACCGGCCGCGATTCCGGCTAAGCCAGCAACGCGGAGCAAATCCATCTTCCCCGCAGCGGCTATGCCGATCAGCAAGCTTGCATTGGAGACAAGTCCGTCATTTGAGCCCAGCACAGCGGCACGCAACCATCCCGAGTTCTGGCCCTTGTGGTGAAGATTGCGCTGATATACGGCTTCGAGTGACATGGTCAGATATTAACCACTTGAGGTTAAGAAATCGTGTCCAGTGCTGAAATTTTTCGTGCCCTTTCTCGTCTTTCTCGCAAACCAATTGTAAGCAGACTCAGCGCTAAGACCAACCCGGCGACCCAATCGTTCAGCCTTACTCCCCACAAGTGATGGGCATCATCTATACGCAGGGCTTCAATCCAGATTCGACCTACGCAGTAGCCCGCGATGTAACTGAGAAATACATTTCCGGGAGTCAACTTTTTCATGGCAGGTAGAAACGTAATGAGAATCGCGATAAAGATGCACCAGATCGCCTCGTAGGCAAATGTTGGCTGAAACGTTGCGTAACTCTGATAACCGATGGGTCTATCTCGCGACGGAATTGATAAAGCCCAAGGCAAGGTTGTAGGGCGGCCAAATAGCTCGCCATTAAACCAATTACCAAAACGACCAATCGCTTGAGCACACAAAATTCCTGGAGCAAGAGAATCCGCGAAGATGGCGAAGGAACGTGAACGTTTGGCTTTTTTGAAGTAAAGATAAGTAGCCAGAGTTCCGAGAAGCACCGCGCCCCAGATCCCCATCCCGCCATTCCATAGGCGAAATGCGTTAGCAAAGTTTCCATCTGCGCCAAAGTAAAGCTCGGGAGTGGTAACGACGTGATAGATCCGGCCACCGATGATGCCTGCGGGTATTGCATAAATAGCAACGTCGTAAATCTCAGTCGGAATTCCGCCACGATTCGCGTAGCGTTTTTGGCCTATCCACATCGCAACAATAATTCCTAGCAAAATGCAGAGTGCGTAAAAATGGATTGATAAAGGACCCAACCCCACCGAAGATCTCGATGGGGTTGGGATAAAGCGTGAATACACCTGTGAAGTTACTTCACACCTGCAGCTTTAAATGCAGCTTGGAATGCGACTGGGTCAAGGTAATCAGCCTGAGGCAACGTCTTTCCATTGATCAATACAGTTGGTGTCGAGTTGATGTTCTGGGAACCAGCGTAGTTTTCAACATTGTTGACCCAATTAATGTATTGACCTTTATTGACGCAGTTGTCGTAAGCCGAGGATGTGATGCCAAGGCTCTGGCCTAATTGCACCAACTTAGTGTTGGTCCAGGTGCCGTCGTTTTCAGTAGCTGGCTGATTTTGATACAGAGCCTTGTGCATCTCCAAGAACTTACCTTGGTCAGATGCGCAAGCAGAGGCGGCGGCAGTCAAGATTGACTCAGGGCCAATAAATGACATTGGGTGGTAGACAGCATGGATCTTGCCAGCTGTCACAAGGCCATTGATATAGGTGTTGTTGACTGCCTCAAAATCACGGCAGTGAGGGCACTGGAAGTCTTCGTAGAAATCAACTTTTACAGGAGCGCTCTTATTAAATTCAATGCCATAACCATCGCTTGTAGCGACAGCTGATGGCGCTGTGGCATGGGAGTTTGTACGATTTTTTGTAATGGCAGTGATAGCGCCAACAACAATGACGAGGATGATCATGCCGATCACGATGTTGCGAGTGCCATTGTCCTTCGCCTCTAACTTACTCTTCTTCTCTTTCTTAGCCATTACATCTCCTCATTCACTATTTTCTGACCTTCTGAAAATTTTGCTTTAAACGGTTAAGCGGTTAAGCGCCTTTACGATCATCTAGCCCAAACTTACCGCCTGGAAAGCGCATCAGGAATGCGGCGCACAGGACTAGTCCGGTGTCACGCATAATTTCGGTGGCATAGACCCATGGGTGAACTTTTCCATCAGCGGTTATGCCGCCGTTTCCAAAGCAGCCGCAGTTAATTGGCAGCTTACGTGCCCACGCTTGAGAGATTGCAACGATAAAGAGGAGCATGAGTGCGCCGCCTGCAAAGCCGGACCATTTCACCCAGATGCCGACAATAAGCAAGAGCGCGATCCCAATCTCAAGCCAGGGCAAGATTAATCCGAATGAGTTAGCTACTCCGGTAGGCAATATTTGGTAGACCCTAACCGAGGATTGCGCTTCAGTTGGAGCCATAGCTTTAATCCAACCAGCGGCCAAAAGGACGCCTCCGAGAATCAGCCGCGCTAAGAGCGTGATCCATGGTTGGGCTTGTGTGGTGAAAAATTCCTTCATGAGCGAACCACCTCTTCAGCAATTGCTGCCGAGAGCGCTTGTGCCAGCTCTCTCACTCGAGCAACCGCGCTATCTAACGTTTGGGCCTCTTGAACTAATTTCATAAATGCAGATCCGACGATGACGCCATCGGCATACTGCGCTACCTCTCTCGCCTGTTCTGGGGTAGATACTCCTAATCCAACAGCAATCGGTTTATCGGTCACTGTGCGCAATCGCGCGACAAGATCTTTCGCACCGGAAGTCACAGAATCTCGAACTCCTGTTACACCCATAAGTGATGCTGCATAAATAAATCCAGAGCTATTGGCAGCAACCTTCTTTAATCTTTCATCACTAGTGCTTAGAGCAACAACAAAAACTCTATTGGCGCCATGCACTACGGTTGCCTGCATCCATGGATCGGATTCTTCAACGGTGAGGTCAGGAGTGATCACACCACTTCCACCATTCGCAACTAAATCGCGAGCAAAGTTTTCTACGCCATAACGTTCAATGGGATTCCAATATGTCATGATCAGAGTTGGGGCGAGATCAGAGACCGCAGCAACCGTTGCCATCACCTCTCGCGCAGTGGTTCCCTGTCGAAGCGATTGTTCCGAAGCCGCCTGGATAACGGGCCCATCCATAACAGGATCGCTATACGGGAATCCAATTTCGATGGCGTCAACTCCGCCAGCAATCATCGCTTTAATAATTTCAATGCAACCGTCTTGAGTTGGAAATCCAGCAGGCATATATCCAATTAACGCAGCGCGCTTCTCACTGCGCGTCTTAACAAATAAATCTTCTAGAGACGTGGTCATTTATAGTGGAATCCCGAAATAGTTGGCTGCAGTTTGGACATCTTTGTCACCACGCCCCGAAAGGTTAATGAGCAAAACCGCATCTGGGCCAAGCTCTCGTCCAACTTTCATTGCTCCAGCTAA
>Ga0214170_1000068_pt1 | contig 47126 bp, 58 predicted proteins | sample TroBogEpilimnion_2_FD_153008 | JGI IMG/M metagenome (GOLD analysis project Ga0214170, IMG submission 153008) | Freshwater microbial communities from Trout Bog Lake, WI - 27JUN2007 epilimnion | ecosystem: Environmental > Aquatic > Freshwater > Lake > Epilimnion/Euphotic zone | place: Trout Bog... | reverse complement strand
GGTGTTTACATTTCAAACTACGAACAGTTATCGAATATTAATACGCAAGATTTCACCGGTATAGTGCTGGATGAAAGCAGTATCTTAAAAAACTTTGAAAGAGCCATTAAAACCCAAATTTTAGACTTGTTTGCTTGCACTCCTTATAAGTTGGCATGTACGGCAACGCCCTCACCCAACGACCCAATGGAATTAGGCAACCATAGCGAATTTTTAGACGTGATGAGCCGTAATGAAATGCTGGCAATGTATTTTGTTCACGATGGCGGCGAAACGGCTAAATGGCGTTTAAAAGGCCATGCGGTAAAACTGTTTTATCAGTTTATAGGTACGTGGGCTATCATGCTCAATAAACCACAGGATATAGGCTTTCCAATGGAAGGCTATAATTTACCCGCTCTTAACTTAATTGAAAAGCAGATAATTACGCCCAAAAAAGCCAACGGGTTGCGATACAATGGTAGGAGCATATCAGCTACACACTTTAACGCCGAATTGAGATTAACAAAAATTGAACGATTGAGCGAAGTTGCGGCGATTGTAAATGCCAGTACAGAAAATTTTATTATTTGGGTAAAACAAAACGAGGAGGGCGAAGAATTGCGAAAGCTGATACCTAAGGCAATAGAAGTTAAAGGCAGCGACAGCCCCGAATACAAGGAAGAGAAATTATTAGGGTTTGCCAATAATGAATTTAGGGTACTGATTACAAAAAGTAAAATTGCCCAGTTTGGCCTTAACTATCAAAATTGCCGCAACCAAATATTTGCTTCATTAGATTTTTCTTTTGAGGGCCTTTATCAGTCTATCCGCCGGTCATACCGTTTTGGCCAAAAACAAGAGGTTAATATTTATTTAATTACCACCGATACGATGCTGAACGTAAAACAGGCCATCGACACAAAACAAAAACAATTTGAACACATGCAAGACGAAATGAGCAAGGCAATAAATAATAATTTGTCTGGCAACTTATTAGCAACTGCAATATTTAATACGGAGCGCAAGCAAAATGAATGGTTTGATATTAGGCGCGGCGATTGTGTGCAGCTTATTAAAGACGTTAAAAACGAAAGTGTAGGGTTTTCGATATTTAGCCCACCATTTGCCGAGCTATACACCTATTCATCCCATATTGAGGACATGGGCAATAGCCGAGACTACAACGAATTTTTAACCCAATTTTCTTTTTTGATAAAAGAACTGCACAGGGTACTCATGAGCGGCCGCAATGTTGCGGTGCATTGCATGGATTTACCAATACAAAAGAGCAAGGAAGGTTTTATTGGGCTTAGGGATTTTTCAGGCTTGATATTAAGGGCTTTTGAAGAAGCGGGATTTGTTTACCATAGCAGGGTAACTATTTGGAAGGACCCTGTAATTGAAATGCAAAGGACAAAGGCATTAGGGTTGTTACACAAACAGATTAAAAAAGACAGCACCATGAGCCGTGTGGGTATCCCCGATTACCTTTTAATATTCAGGAAAGACGGGGAACGTAATAACCCAGTAACAAACACAGGCATACCCGTTGACCTTTGGCAAAAATACGCTTCCCCTGTATGGATGGATATAAATTACGGGAACACCCTACAGGGCTTTAGAAATGGCCGTGATGATAATGACGAAAAACACATTTGCCCGTTACAACTGGATACAATAGAGCGCGCCATCCACCTTTATACAAACCCTGGCGATGTTGTTTACACTCCTTTTATGGGTATAGGTAGCGAAGTTTATCAAGCCGTAAAGATGGGCCGAAAAGCAATAGGTCACGAGTTAAAAGAAAGCTATTACGATTTAGCAGTAAAAAATTGCAAGGCCCTTGTGGAGGCTAAAAAACAAACTACATTATTTGACCTTTTAAAAACAGCATAAACAATGGCAGAAAAATCAAATATTCAATGGACCGATGCTACTTGGAACATCGCCAGGGGATGCACTAAGGTAGACGAAGATTGCAAATACTGTTACATGTACCGCGATAGCTTTGATAACACACGGTACAATCCTTTAGAGGTGGTGAAAACTAAAACGGTCTTTAATATGCCGCTTCATTACAAAGAGACATACAGTAGGGTATGGCACGGTAGGCCGTTGATATTTACTTCTTCCCTTACCGATGTGTTTCACCCGGAAATTGATAGCTATAGGGCTGAAATGTGGGACATAATTAGGAAATGCCCGCACCTTATTTTTCAAATACTTACCAAAAGGCCGGAACGTATTACCGAGCATCTGCCAGCCGATTGGGGTGAAGGGTGGCATAACGTTTGGCTGGGCGCCAGTGTGGGGAGCCAAAGCAGCACACAGCGAATGGTGGATTTATCAATGGTACAAAGCAGGGTGAAGTTTCTTTCGTTAGAACCGTTGCATGGAGAAATTAACTTATGCAAACCAACGGTTGAAGTTGGCGGGGAACATTGGCACATATTGCCTGAGTTTGATTGGGTAATTGTTGGCGGTGAAAGTGGCAATGAAACAGGTAAATACCGCTACAGGCCCTGTGAGCTATCTTGGATAGAAACTATCGTAAAGGATTGTAAAGTTAACCATATAGCTGTTTTTGTAAAGCAGATGGGTACCCACTTAGCCAAGCAATTAGGTATGAGCGACCGGCACGGCGGCAATATTCAAGAATTTCCTTTGGCATTACAGGTAAGGGATTTTCCACTATGCAGGTAGGTTTTTAAGTTAGTCAGTCAGTTTTTAAGCATATCCCCAAAAGAAGATTTAAAGTTGAAACGGAATATTAACTACATCTTGGAAATAAACATGTTCTACGATTGGCTCGAAACGAATCAAGTTCCAAAATCGGCAATTGCATTATGGCATAGTTTGATGCACATAGCAAATAAAGCAGGATGGGAAGAGTCATTCACGGTAGCCATATCAATCATTGAATCTAAAACAGGATTCAAACGGTCTGAACTGTACGAAGCCAGGAATTTACTCACGCAAAAAGGGCGCCTTAACTGGAAGCAACGCGGCGGTAATTTGTGCGCAGAATATGAGTTAATATTCTTTTGTGTCCGTAATACGGACACAAGTGCGGAGGCAAAAGCATACACAAACGGTAACACAAATGGGTACACAAAGCCGACACAAACGGGTACTATTAATAAACTAGACAAGACTAAACTAAATACTTCTAAATCTCATTTGCCGCCAGAGGGCGGCACCTCTGAAAAAAAAGAAATTGATTACTGGAAATTGCTTTGTAAATGCTGGTTTGATTTTTACGAAAAACAATTTTCCGCGCCACCAAGCTTTGACGCAACCAAGGGGAAAGCACTTAAATCCATTGTCACCCGGCTAAAAAAGCTAAGTGCGGCCAAAGGACGGGAATGGACGGAGGAACAAGCCCTTAAATCGCTGGCCTATTTTTTCAAAAAAGCTTGGGAGCATGACACGTGGCTACAAATCAATTTTGAATTGCCGGTTTTGTCTCAAAAATTCGATTCAATCACCAATTCTAACAAAAATGACACAACAAATCGGGGAACTGCTGCCCGCACTGGAAACACCGGGCAGCCTGGTAGCCGCCTCCAACCCCTGTGAGGTGCTGACGGATGAGGAAAAACAATCGGCCATAAACCATGCAGTTATGCAGCTAAAAAAAGCTTACGGCCGCAAAATGGAGCTATTGGGCCAATTCCCGACAGAACAAGAATGGCTTGCCAAAATTGATATTGCCGAAGTGTTACGGTCGGCAAATGAACGCAAAAAATGGGCGTTAGAGGATAAAGCCTACAGGCAACGCGAAAGGGAAAGAGAGCAGAAAAAAGCCGAGGAATTGCGGCGCAGCTGGACCGCAGGCCGATTTTGGGCGGAAATAAAAGCCTATTTCCTCAACGAGTGTGGTCATTTTGTGTACGACAAACAAACAAACGCAGCTTACATACAGGCCCTGTGCTACTTTCTTGCTGCCGACCCTCGATTTGAAACAGAACTGGGATTTTCTTTCCAAAAAGGGTTGTTAGTGATGGGAACCAGCGGACTTGGTAAAACCAAAACGATCGAGGCTGTAAAAAACAACCCACTTTGCCCAATAGCTATTTATTCGCTGATTGAGATAACGGAACGGGTGCGACTGAATGGCTTTTGCGAAATCAACACCGACCGTATTACCCTGCTGGATGATATGGGCAGCGAAACGCCCAGTGTAAAGCATTATGGCACCGACGTGTGTTGGTTTAAGGACTTTGTCGAAAGCTATTACCTGAACAAAAGACCCTTTAACCGCTTGATTATTACGACCAATATCGGCGGTGACGAAATTCAAGAGCGGTATGGGTACCGGGTGCGCAGCCGGATGCGAGAAATGTTTAACAATATCACCATTAAAGGGGACGACCTAAGGGGGTAAGCAATGGAATATGATAATAAAATTATTGGCATCCCATTAAGCGGGGGTATTAATTCCGCTGCCGTGCTTTGTTGGTTTATTGAACAAGGGTTTAAGCCAAAAGAGTTGCATTTATTTTATGCCCATTTTGCGGAGCATTCACCCGATACATTCCAATTTGTTGCCGACCAAGTTCGATACGCTCGTAAACACATTGTCAATGTAAAGGTTAAAATAACCCGAAATAGCGTATTAAGGTTTTTTGAAAATGAAAAAATGATACCTCACCCGACTGTATCGCCTTGTTCAAAAAAGTTAAAAATTGAACCGATGGAACGATATTTTTTTGAAAACGGGGTGCAGGTTGACTTAGTGGGGTATGTGAAAGGGGAACTAAAAAGAATTAATCGTTCAAAAAAAAATACTATCCCTAACCTTTTTTACGAAAAAGATTTCCCTATAAAAAACTTTACCGATGATTGGTGTTTTGAAATTGTTGATAGGCATATAGGCTGGCACCCTGCCATTTACGATTTACGAGACGAAAACGGCAAAAGAGTATTTAAGCACAATAACTGCCTGCCTTGTAAAAACATGCATCTTAGCCAAATGAAAAAAGTTGCATTTTACTTTCCTGAATATATGACAGATGCAATAAAGCTTTCAACGGACTTGCAAACCTATTGGGGCCGTGATGCGCAGGATTATTACACAACTTTTGGCCGAGAAGATTATGAACCAACACAATGCGCCGCTTGTGCATTTGATTAAAACGTAAGCAATGTATGAAATTCGTAAAACCTGCACCAAGTGCAAAGCTGTGGAGGGCGATGTAAAATTTCGGTATGGGGCCAACATTTGCAACCCCTGCAGGGGCAAAAAAGCGGTCAAACTTGCCAAAGCAAAAAAAAACAACCAAACGGAATTTGAAAAAATGTGTGCAGAAGTAAATTTTTTTTAAATGAGAACACCTTTTGACCCCAGCTTGGCCAGCACGTGCGCAATCTGTAAAACCCAAGAAACTAAAGACAACCGGTTTGACCAGGATTACCCGATGTGCAGAAAGTGCCGAAATCAGTATTTGAAATCTAAAAAAGTCTTGACACCGAAGCATCACGAGAATTATGAAACGCCAAAGATTTTTGGCAAGTTAGAAACCGAATTTATTAACCAGCCATTTGGATGGCTATAACCAATAAGTATGAAACACGGCAGTTTATTTAGTGGGATTGGCGGTTTCGATTTGGCTGCCGAATGGATGGGGTGGGAAAATGTGTTTCATTGTGAATGGAATGAATTTGGCCAAAAAGTGTTAAAATATTATTGGCCTAATGCTGAAAGTTTTACCGACATCACAAAAACAGATTTTACAAAATATGCAAACAGAATTGATGTTCTTACAGGAGGATTCCCCTGCCAGCCTTACAGCGTTGCCGGAAAACGAAAAGGCAAAGAAGATGAACGCCACCTGTGGCCCGAAATGCTTAGAGCAATTAAAGAAATTCGACCAATTTGGGTTGTGGGCGAAAACGTTTTCGGGCTTGTTAATTGGGCAAATGGGTTGGTTTTCCACGAAGTGCAAACTGACTTGGAAGCTGCGGGGTACGAGGTTTGGCCGTATGTACTGCCAGCTTGCGGTGTCAACGCTCCCCATAGAAGGGACAGAATATGGTTTATTGCCCACGCCCGATTTGAGCGACAGGCGGTCGGATGCGAGCAGTCAATGGGGGTTGACGAATTACGCAAACAATGGTTTACTCCCAACCCCGAATACGATGGATGCAATGAAACCGAAAACGGACAAAGCATGGGAACGGGAAATAACAGTACAAAGGCCGGGGCGAACGAAGCCAGCGAATTTACGGGACATACCGAACCGTGCGCCGGGGTTGTTACCTACACCGAACGCGCAGGACGGCAAGAACAGCACGCTCCCTGCTTCGCTGCGAAGCAGGGGCACAATACCGGGAATGGTATTGAAAGAGATGCTGCCAACACCGAGAACTTTGGATATGAGAAGCCCTGGCGCACATGGAACGGGAGGCCAAGATTTAAGAACAGAAATAGCCCAACAAACTGGGAGCAATTCCCAACTCAATCCCCGATTCGTACTCGAAATGATGGGTTTCAACCCGAACTGGACGGAATTACCTTTTCTAAGTGGCGAAACGAAAGCATAAAAGCAGCAGGTAACGCCATTGTGCCACCAGTCGCATACAACATTTTTAAAGCCATAGAACAATACGAAAATTTATGAACGCCGAGGAAGTAATTAAGACCGTTTGCGAGCATTTTAAATTAACCGAAAAGCAAATTACAAAGCGTTGCCGCATGAGGCGGTATGTTGTACCCAGGCATATTTGCATGTACTTTTTGTACAATAACACGGGAACAAGTTTAGCGCATATAGGCGAATTAATGGGCGGCTATGACCACACAACCGTAATAAATGCCCGTAACGTTTGCGAAAATGCAAAAGAAGTTTTTGATAAGGTTTATTATCCGCATATTGAAGCTTTGCAACAAAAGTTTGGTGTACCCTTGGATGATTACCAAAAGCTACAAGCCGAAAATAAGCACCTGCAAAACCAAGTTCTTTACTGGCAGCGCAAAGCAAAAGCAAAAAAGACTATTGTTAAACAGTTAACGCCGGACGTGAAAGATGTAAAGTTTCAACGGCCCCCAGCGGTTTACAGTAATCAACGCGCATCATGAAACGGGCAATAACCTTAGACGAACTAAAAAACACCGCCGCTGGCCGCAGGCCGGATAATGCGCACCTGTGGGGGGAACCCGAAAAGCTGCGGACTCCAAAAAAGGCAAAGTACAATAACGTACCCGTTGAGCTGGATGGTAAAAAGTTTGACAGTCAAAAAGAGGCCAAAAGGTACATTAATTTACGGGCCATGCAAGCCGCCGGAGAGATAACGCACCTGCACTGCCAAACGCCGTTTGAATTATCTGTTTGCAAGTACATAGCGGATTTTACTTATACCCAAAGCGGCAAACTGGTTGTTGAGGACGTGAAGGGAGCGGCAACACGCAAGCTATCAACATACAGGCTGAAAAAAAAGCTGATGAAAGCTGAATTGAACATAGAAATTATTGAAGTGTGAACGGCCCGCCAATTTCCTTTAACACACTTTTCTCCAAAAAATATTCCACAAAAACGCCAAAAAATATTCCAAATGGTTGACGCCTTTCCACTAAAATGGCCAATATCCCCCGGCAACAACACCACATTGAACGCCGGGGGATTTCTATTTCGGGTTGCCCCACATTACCGGGCCGCGAAGTGCTGTTACATAAAAATGGGTGTTAGAAAGCGTTAAAACTACGTTTTTGACGGTAAAAGTAAATAAATTCTTTACTTTGTAGCGTGGCAGGCAGAAACCAACATATCATTGATGCAATCATAAAAGAACTTGAATTTGGCGCGGACCGTGGCAAAGCATTGGCAAAGGTTGGCAAGGCATGGCAATTATCAACCCGAACCTTTGACCGCCTATGGAAAGAGGCCAATAGGCAGCATACGGAGCGCAAACAGGCGATAAAAAAGGAGTTGGACGCAGTAGACACCGCCGAGGCTATTAAAGCCCGTAAAATGGCTATAATGAGCGCAAACGAGCGAAAGGAATATCTTACCAAGATTATCAAAGGCCAAATAAAGGTCAAACGCCCCTTTGTAATTGCTGGAGAGATTAAAGAGTTTGCCGTGGAGCCTGACCAGGCCGACAGGCTAAAAGCTATTGCCGAGTTGAACAAGATGGAAGGGGACTATGCCCCAGCCAAAACCGAGATAACAGGCAAAGACGGCGAAGCCCTGCTGCCTGATAAAATCAAAATCACTTTCAAATAATGGAAGTTGAAGCCATCATCCAAAAAAGCAAAAAGTTTGAACCGCTCTATAATTTGCCGCCAAAAACCCACACGGTGGTATGTATTGGCGGCAGGGGTGGCGGAAAGACTTATGAGATAAGCAAGTTTATTGCTTTCTCTGCCACTATGCTTAAAAAACGATGCGTAATCATCCGGGATGAAAAGGCGCTGATTAAAGACACTATCCTCAACGAGATATGGGCGAGGTATGACACCGCCAACGAAAATGGGGCCTTAAGCCGTTTCTTTACAAAAAATGAGACTGAACTCAAGGAAAAGAAAACCGGCAAAACCCTCATTTACACGAAAGGCTTTAGGGCTTCTGATAATCAAAAGCGGGCTAACCTGAAGGGTGCCAGCGATATTGATATTGCCGTGATTGAAGAAGGCGAGGATATTACGGACGTGGATAAGTTTAACACGTTCGTGGATAGCTTGCGTAAAGAAGGCTGTTTGGTTATCATCATCCTCAATACGCCTGACACGGGGCATTTTATCCTAAAACGATACTTTAACCTGGTTGCGGTACCCAACCATGACGGTTATTTTGAACCCGTGCCCAAAGAAATACCCGGCGTTGTGTCTATATGCTCGGTGTACCAAGATAACGAGTATTTGCCCGACCATGTGGTTAACCGCTACGAAAGCTACGGCAACCCTGACGACCCTAACTACAACCTGCATTATTACCTTACGGCCATCCGTGGCTATTCTTCCAGCGGGCGCAAAGGGCAAGTGCTCAAGAAGGTGAAGCCTATCAAGCTTGCCGACTACATGAAGCTGCCATACAGGGAGTATTACGGGCAAGACTTTGGCACTTCCTCGCCGGCCGCGCTGGTAGGCGTTAAATTTGACAAAAATCGGTGTTGGTGGCGGCTTATCAACTACAAACCCATGAGCGCACTTAAATTGGCCAAACTTTATTGCACGTTAGGCTTTACCCCAGCCGATAGGATAATTGCCGATAATGCCGACGCTAAAGCCATTATGAAACTAAAACACGGGTTTAAGCTGCATGAGGTGAGCGCAGATGATGCGGCCAAATACCCGGGCATTTTAAAAGGCTTTTATGTGGTGCCTTGCGTAAAAGGTGCAGACGCTATCAGCCAACGTATTGCCTTAATGGACGGTATGGAGCTGTATTGCGTGGAAGAACACGCCGAGGCATGGCATGAAATAAATAACTACATCTATGCCCAAGATAAGTACGGAAATTACACCAATGACCCTGAAGATGCTTATAACCACCATATTGATGCTGTGGGGTATGTGGTGAATGACCAGAGGGGTAAAAAACGCTTTGAAATCACTACGCAATAAATTTGTAGGTTTGGTAAATAATTTATTTACTTTTGAATGTCAAATATCTTTCAGGTATGGCCAATCTTAACGACATATTCGCCAATAATCCGCTAAGGCAGCAATTGATTGAAGCACAAAAGCAATCAAAGCGGCTTAACATGCATATTACTGGCAAGGGGATGGCCGATGCCATTGAAACGATGGATGAATTTGAAACCGAGCAGAAAAAGAACATCCGCCAAAAATATTCCCGTTCTAACCGGGATATGTTCGCCCGGCTACATGCCCCCATTGCAAAGGTGTTTTCCGCAAAAGGTGGCTCTACCATTATCAACCTGCCTGAAACACAACTTAAACAGTTTACCGCCTTTTGTGCGAATATCCGTAAAGGTATGAGCCTGCGCCGCTGGATTGCCACAACAGGGTTAGACGGCTACCACATAGACCCTAACGGGCTGGTATACTTGGAGATAGGCAATGACGGTATGCCGTACCCTACGTACAAAAGCACCACGGACATTTTTTATTACCAACTGAACGGGCGTAAATGCGAGCTGGTAGTATTTGCCCTTTCCAACAAAGAAGCTGCGGAATATTCTTTACAGGCGCAAAGTTCCAGTGATATACTGGACCGCATGAAAAGCCAGCCGCAACAGTCTAAATATTACAGGGTTGTTGACCAAGTAACGGATAAGATTGTAATGTGGGATGGCAAAGAGGTTACCGAAATACCGGAACTGACATTGCCTAACCTGTTTTTAACCTGCCCGGCAATGGTGCTATCTGATTTGTACGAGTTTAACTCCGACCTGTTTATTAGCCCCGATAGCGTAATTGTAGAGCTGGCAAACTCCATCCTTACGCAAAACAGCGTGTTTGAGATATGGAAGAACCTGCACATGTTCCCCAAGCACTGGCGCATGCAGTCAGTATGCCCTACCTGCCAAGGCACGAGGGCTGTGGGCGGCAATGATTGCCCCGACTGCAAAGGCACGGGTTTTCAAAAGCGTTCCAGCGTACGCGATGAAATCGTTATCCCCATGCCGGAAAGCATGGACGGCAAAATCTCCATCCCTACACAGTTTGACGGTTATTCTACGCCACCTATTGAAGCGTGGGATTTAGCCACACAAGACCTTGACAGGCTATATGAACAGGCTTATTTTACCAAATGGGGCGTATTGCCAAAGATGAAACCCCAGTTAAAGGCGGCCAAGGATGATAAAACCGCCACCGAGGTAGTGCATGAGGATGGCGCCATGCAGATTGCCCTGTGTGCTTATTCCCATTGGTGTGAGAGTATCGAAACCTTTATAGTTGAGCTGTGCGCCGGGTTAATGTATGGTAGTTCTTACAAAGGCTGCGAAATAAAGTATGGCGACCGTTATGCCATTGAGGCGCCGGATGCTGTTTGGGATAAATACAACAGGGCAAGGACTTCGGGTGCAGCGCAAAGTGTGTTGGATGACTTGTTGACCGATTACTACGAAGCCAAGTATTGCAGCAGCCCTATCCAATTGCAGGTATCCTTAAAACAGATGCGGGTAGAGCCATGGGTACACATGACGGTGGCACAGGTGAGTGCGTTATCCATTACCAACGAGGACAAAGCCTGTAAGACATATTTCAGCGAATGGGCAAGCACACTAACGGATATGGATTGGATTATGAAAAATGACGATGCTTTACGTGCGGCATTGATTGCCTACGTGCAGCCTAAAATAGCCTCTATTATTGAAGAGGTAGCCTCTTTAACCGAAACAGCAGCAGCATGAGTATTATAGAAAAACACATACAGGCGGTTAGCAAAGCTGCTAACAATGCCGAAGACCACATTTTGAAAACTGAAAACATTCCGGCAAAAGAGTTGGTGAAGCTTTCCAAAGAGCTTTTGGAGTACGTGAACACAATCAACGTGCTTTCGCAGCTAAAGGCCGCCAACGAGCAAAAACAAAGCCGGATTATTAAAATGTAAACCTTAGCCCATTGGGTTAATGGGCATTTATATATGGCACAAGTAACACACCACGCTTACGATATTGTAAACGTTGAAAAAGTTGAAACGGGCTTAAAAGTCGTTTCGATTGAAAAAACAATACACCTAACCGAAAAAGAAGCCGAAGCGGAAAACGCTTTTGCTATTCACAGCTTCGGGCGCAGGGTATTTTTAAAAGATGCTGTTAGTGTGGGCCAGGTATTGGTAGACGGCAAATTGCCCGAAACACCATCCGAGGAACCACAAACAACTGCGGAGCCTCTGCCAGACCCTGAGCCTGTGGCAGCGACAAAAACCGAGACCGAAACACCATCCGAGGAACCACAAACAACCTAATTATGCCAATTCATTACAAACGCTTAGAATCTATCATCGCGGAATATGGCGGGTTAACCGGCGATGAACTTAACGAAGCCCTTCGCAGCGACGGGCGCAAGTTCTCTGACGAGGATATTGCGGAAATGACTGCAAAAATAGCCGAGGTGCAAGCTGCGGCGCACAAAGAACCGCCCGCGCCAGTGGCCCCCGCCAAACCAGTTGCCGCCGTTGTTGCTAACAAAAAGCACAAAACGCCGGAGCAAATAAAGGCTGAACAGGATAACCACCCATTTTACAAGTGGTTTGACGAGTTTGAAAGCCGCATCATCAAAAAAGAAGTCATCAACCCCTACAATCCCGGCACCAAGGCTGTTATTATCGTCGGCTGGGAGTTGGGTAAAAAGCTGGCTCCCAAGTTTATTGAGCCACGCGGTGCACTCTCTCAAAACGCCTTTGCCTTAGGCGCGGGTGATGATGGTAAGTTTAAATTCTTATTGCTAAAAGGCGCTAACCAAAACGGCGACCTGATTACCTATAAGGAATGGGCCATCGCTCAGGGGCTGGATTTGGAAACCGATATTAACATACTCCTAAACAAGTAACATGCTAAAACAAGCTACCGCCGATAAGTTAAAAGCCTTGCTGAAAGGCTTTGATGTTGATAAGCTGATTGCAGCTATCAAGGACGACAAGGAGGCCGATTTTGATGTGCCTGAGGTTAAAGTGTTTACGGACGTGGAATTGACCAGCCGTGATGAAAGCATGAAAACCGTGGGCATCAAAGCAGGCAAAGAAATTGCTGTAAAGGAACTGAAAGAGGCCGTTGGCCTTGATTATGAGGGAGAGGGCAGCAAGGACGGCAAAAAGTTTATTGCCGAATACCAAAAAAAGGTAATTGCCGATGCTGGTATTAAGGAGAGCGACAAAGTGCGCGAAAAAGACAGTGTTATTGAGCAACTACGGGCAAACCTTACCAACCTGACCGCTGAAAAAGAGGCATCCATTAAAGCGGCCAAGATGGCCCAGCTTGACACGGAGATATTAAGCCACACGATTGACCGCAAGCCCGACAACCTGACTAATCAAGAGTGGGTGGCTATTATTAAGATGAACAACGAGATAACAGAACAGGACGGGCAATTAGTGGTAAAGCGTGATGGTAAAGTAGTGGCCAACCAAACCGACATGAAACCAATACCAGTAAAAGATGCTTTGGTGGGTTTTGTGGAAGAAAGGAAACTGGGTAAAGCCGCAACACCTGCACCCCCTGCACCTGGCGGACGGGCAGCCGGCGACAGCAAGGGCAACCCGCTGGGTATTTCTAACATGAAACAATTTAAAGAACACCTTGCCGCCAATGGTATGAGCGAAAACGGCCAACAGGCGCAGGCATTACTTAAACAGATTACCGACACCAACGCAAATTTTGACTTTAAAGAATAGTGATAACCACGATTGACATACCGTTTGATTTTGGGCAAATCGTTTATTTAAAAACAGACATAGACCAAAATCCGTACATGGTACACGGTATTCGGCTTTGTGCAGATGGCGGTATATTGATTGGGTTAATACAAGGAACTAAATCTTCTGAGCATTATATCATTGAAATATCACCGGAAAAAGACACCGTGTTAAGAACTGTTTAATTCCGGAATATAACCTTCTTTTTTCTTGTGCATGTTGCTTATGGCCAAGCCCCTTGTTTTTACAGGGGGCTTTTTATTAAATTATTTTGGTAAATAAAATATTTACTACTTTTATCCCCGAAAGGCGGTGCTTTTCAAATCCAACGGGGCGGTGCCTCACAATCCACCGGGACGGTGTCCCAAAATTTGACGGGTAGGTTACCCACAGCATTATAAGCAGGTTGCTTAGTTCACTTGTGTAAATCTAAACACAGTGGCAAATTTCGTCGCATCGGCCCTATTGGCCTTTCAGTCAAAAATTAACAGAAAATACAACGCAGCGGAATTGAGGGAGCTTCAAAACCCCATTTTGCGCCAAGCTCTTACGTACAGTGATTACATACTGGCTAACGTAGAGCAAATAAAACAATCCGACAAAAGGAGTGTTTACACGTACTACCTTAAAAAGACAGCCGCCACCAATGGCACGGCACGTAGTTATGCACCTTCAGGCGTACAAGGCGACTCAGGGCAGATAAGCCTTTCGTGGGTAACCTTCAGCGAGCCTTTGGGTATTAACATGCAGGTAGGCATGGACAACGTGTTTGACACCATGACTTTGCTGGACCACATGATAATGGACAAGCAAAGGATATTGCGTGAGCGTATTGGTACCTACATTGTGCAGCAGCTGCATAATAACCGTACACAAACAGCCCCTTACACAACCGCTGCAAGAAACGCCTTGTGGAATGGTACCACTTTTGCTTTTGAAAACTCCGCCGACCAGTTAAATTTCTTCTTCCAAAATGCGGCAAGCGTAATGAGGCAAAACAAATACTACGACAAATTGGACGTAGTGGCCGACCCTCGAATTTTCAAGCAGGCACAGTTTGACATGTACCAAGGCAACGGCAATGCCCAAAACTTGGCTTACCAATTCCAAAGCTATAACCCTAACGGGATTATGGAACATGAGGTATTGGGTAATGAAGTTGCCGAGGCTTACCCTAATGGTTGCGCCATCGTGCTGCCACAGGCCTCTTTTGCCGTTATCCCCTGGATACCAAAGATTAACCGCGACGGTTTTGGGGATTACGAAAGCTACAACGGTGGATTTGGCACAGTGCCTGATGCCTCAGGTATTGGCCTTACTTATGCCGTTCGTGGTTGGGCGCAAAAACAGGACACTTCTGCCGCTGGCGGTACTGTGCAGGATATTCACATGGACTTAGAGTTGTCCGTGGATATAGCCTTTAACACGGCCCCTATCAGCGTAAGCGGTGAAACCCCTATCTATGAATTTGGACAATCACAGTCTTAATTTGTAGGTAAAACAGTAAAAACCATTTTATAACAAGGGGCCTAAACAGCCCCATATTTTAACAAACAATGAAAAAGCTTTTATTCATTCTTTCTTTGGTAGCTTCTGTTTGTATCAGCCATGCTCAATCGGGGTATGCGTACAAATTCCCGTTGCAAGCGGGTGATACCCTCACTAATGCCGATACAGTAAGCAGGGTAATACCAGCAACTTCCGGCTATTCTGCTTTGGGTATTCAGGTAAGCGTAAACAAGCTTTCCGGCACATTGGCGGGCAAGGCTTACTTATACAGCTCTACCGACGGTGTCAACTATGCTTTGACCGACTCTGCAGCGTATGTAAGCACCCCTACCATTACCAGCACGCAATATTATTTGGGGCCGATAACGCCTACTTATACCAACGTGGCGCAGTTTACTAAAAATACGGTGCCCTTTGTGTATTACTTGGTGCAGGCGGTTAGTTCAGGCACGGTGAGCGCGCCCGTGCAATTTTCGTACACCGCAAGGTATTACATAAGCCCTTATAACCGATAATATGGCAATCATCTACAGCAATGGGTACCGGGTAGCCGATGTGATGGCCGCACTGATGAACAGGCGGCGTTGGCGGCAGCCTACCCGCTCCGACTTTCCTTTTACCCTTACGGGTAACAATGTATGGCCCGGTGGCGATACCTATTCGCCTGTATTTGAAGCCATCCACAAGGCGGTTAATGTGTACAATATTTGGATTTCTCAGGAGGATAGTAATATCGGTGCGGCCAACTTCAACACCTATTTGCAAAACCTGCAAACAGATGTTATCTTAAAATGTCTTTCCGGCGTAATCAATAAAAAAGAGATGCTGGAAAAAAAGCTGATGTTTGAAAGGTTTGGCCGCCAAGATTATTTAAACCTCAACACCGGTGTTTTTTGCGGTGTGCGCATCACGCCGTCCAAGCATTTTGACGTTACCTGCCAAATTGATAACGTGGCCCTAAAGTTCAATGCCAATGTAACGTTTAACCTGTATTTATTTCACGACACCGCGCCGACCACGCCGATTGCTACCATTCCGGTATCTGCATTGGCCAATCAGCAAACGGTGGTGAATATTGGGCAGATGTTAAGTTATGCCGGCAACAGTAATAAATCGGGCTGTTATTACTTTGGGTACTTTCAAAATGACTTAGGCAGCGCGGTTGCCATCAATGAGATAATCCAAAACTTTAACACCTGCTACAACTTTGGATTAGTGCCTATAGAGCTGCCAACGGTAAGCGGCCAGGGGATTGATGTAAACAATGTATCCTTTACCATTAAAACCCATGGCTTTAATATTCAAATGACAGCTTTTAGGGATTACACACAGTTGATAGTGGATAATGCCTGGTTATTTGATAACCTCATAGGCCTGCAAATGGCCGCTGATGTTATTGAAATGCTGCAAAATAATACGCGCACCAACAAAGACCAACGTATTATGGCGGAGCAAACAAAGGTGTTATACAGCGACTTAAACACGGCGCAATCTACGGAGCAGCACCCATTCAGTGCGGGGTTGAAAGAGCGTATTGCCAAGGAAGCCACCCGGGTAAAAAACGAGTTATTCCCACGCAAAAAGCCTGTTTCCATTTCGCACGACACAGACCAAGTAAACATATACGGCACACCGCCGCCTATCATTGACGCTTTTAGTTATTAGTATGAATAACATTAAAACACTTTCGGCGGGTATTGATATACCAATACAGAGCATGCAAACATACTTGTATAACAAGCTATCCGCAAAATGGGGAACCTCGTCCAGCTCGTATCAGCAATTCGGGAGAGCATACCGTAACCAAACGGCGGACGGTTTTACGCCGGAAGTGTTTACTTCTATTACTGATTATAGAGAGGTGTATTTTGATGATACGTTGGCGGCGCTTTCGTTTTTTGGCGTGGATGATGTAACGCCTTATAAGGCGGGCGACTCTACAGCCAAAGTGTTTGTTGTGTTTATGGTAAACCTAAACCGCATAAAACCAACTTTTACTACCCGTGCCGACGAAGAAGCCCGGGCAGACGTTGAAAGCCTGCTGTTTTATATTAAGTATGGGTTTACTATGACCGGGTATGTGCAGGGCATTGAAGAAGTGTTTAAAGAGTATTCTGGTTGGAAAAAAGCCAGCGGCGTAAAATACCGCGATATGCAGGGCTTCCATTGTTTCCGTATCAATTTTTCTTTACTATACCAGCCGCAGGTAAACCCTGCGTGCTAATTTTTAACATCAAAAAAACTATTTACCATGGCTTCAGTAAACACGCTTCAATGCCTTGTGGCACCGGCTAACACTGGTGTGGGGGCTTGCTATGCGGACATAAAAAACATTGTGGGCATCATTATATGCCCGCCCAACTATTACATCACTGCTACCCAAGCGGCGACTTTGCAAACAAAGCTAAACGCTGATGCACTGAATGACAGCAAAGGCCTTCGCATTTACCCTGTAGGCCCGTTCGTTGATTTCAAAGACGACAGCGAAAAAAGGGTAGTAGAGCAATTCAGCTACGGCGGACAGAAGACCGTACGTGACCCTGTTTACAAATGGTCGTTCCGTTTCAATGTGGGCGGCTATGAGTTGCTTAAGTCATTGCGTTCATTCAATGGCGGCAACTGGTCTGTATTGTTCGTGGATGGCAGCAACCAGCTTTGGGGTACTAACTACACCGCTTCTGATGGCGCAGGCATTGCCGGCATTCCATTGATTGAGCTGTATACCGACCCTTTCATGATTAATGACGGTAAAAAGAATACCGAATACTGGACCAGTATTGTTTTCTACCCCATTAACCTAATGGATAACGGCGCGTACATTAAAAACCCAGGCTTTGACGTGGTAGACACACTGGAAGGTATTCAAAACGTGGTATTGGCCAGCAAAACCAACGCCACCGCTAAAACCTTTACCGTAATACCCACTACCAACGAGGGTACATTAATGAGTTCGCTATATGGTACGCAATTGGCGGCCGTAGGTGCATGGACTGCCAAAAACCATGAGACAGGCGCGGCATTAACCATCACGGGCGTAACACAGGACAGCGTAAGCGGTGGGTTTAACATCGTTGTAGGTGCAACAAACTACCCAACAGTAGGCACCGGCCACGTTGATATTAACCTGGTAGGCCCTACTGAATTGGCTGCGCTAAACGTATCACCTTACGAAAGCACCGGTTTAGTTTCCATCGTTGCCAGCTAATAACATTGTATGAAAACAATCAAAATAGACGGTACCGACTGGTTAATTGAATGGGTGGTATCCATGGAGCGCGAGGAGTTTACCACCTGCCCACAGGCAAAAGCCATCTGCAATGCCTCCGACAAAGAGGCCGCGCTGGGGATGGTGTATGATACCTGCGAGGCAATTTCAAAACCTATTTCTTTAACCCAATAAACAAAAGGCGGCTAACCACCGCCTTTGTTTTATATGATTACAGTTGCGGCAATGCTTAAGCGGTTACAAGCGGTTAATGTTGAAAATGACATCCACGATGCCATTCAAAACACCCTGCCGGATTACCAAGACCAGCAGCAACAACAACTATTTGAGGGTAAAAACAGCAAAGGCGAAGAAATTGGGGCTTACAGAAACGAGCTATATGCCAATTACAAACACGAATTAAACAGCCGCCCGGGTTTTGGGGTGCCTGACTTAAAGCTAACGGGCAATTTTTACCGGTCGATACAAAGCAACGTTACTAAAGACGAAATTGAAACAAGGGCCGACGGTGTGGATTATGCCCCAAAATTAGAGCAACAATATGGCTCTGTTATTTTCGGATTGGATGATGACCACAGGGGGGTATATGTAGAAAAGGCCTTTTTCCCAAAGCTGAAAGAAACCATTGAAGCAAAAACACTATTAACCTTTAACTAAATGGAATGCTGGGGCTGCATAGCGCGGGCACAGGCCAAACAACGCGATTACACCAAGTTAAAAGCCATCACCATAAAATCAGCGTATGAGCAAAAAAAGATATTGGCCATTTGTAAAGCGGACACAGGATATTTCCGGTGCGCCTTTGCCACCGCCATCACAAGAGGCTACACCATTGCCGAGGTTATTACATACTTTTTTCAGCCTTAGCCTGCATGCATTTATTACCTGCTTGTGTGATAATGATTATAGCGGTTTGGTGATTAGGGGAACATTTACGGTTGAGGAGTTATCCGCTGCATGGCATGACATTTACGAGCAATATATAGACGGTACGGGCAGCGATACCCAAAAAGAAATCGTGCGTTTGGTAAAAAAAATTGCTTTGGCTGATTTTAAGTTAAAAAAGCTGGCGGCCATCCAAAAATATACCAGCTACCGCCAAGAGCCGGAAGTGTATACCTTGTTACGCGGGCTGGGGGCCATAGATACCAATTACCCCGACACGCCGGAATTACAAAAAATATGGTTGGGGAAAGCCGAGGCTAAAATTAAACGCTGGATGTTGCAGCAAGAGCGCGACACCGCCGATTTGGAAAAGCTAAGGGGTAATGAAACGGGCGTTACGATAACCAGGCAATACTTTGATGATTTTATTGTGTCGATTGAATTATACGCCAAAATGCATATAGATACCCATGTGGTAACGCTAAGTCGCTTCGTATCCATTGTTAAAAATTACCAGCGTCATAGTGCCTCTTTAGAAAAACAGTTAAACCAAAAGTAAGATGCCAAACACAGAACGGATAGATAGCATCATTGATACCGCAGCGGTAAAAAAAGAATTTGATAACCTTACCGAATGGCTGGACAAGCTAAGAGAGTCCATTATGAACATGGGCAATGGGGAAGGGTTTAAGAATATGACGGAAGGGATGGCCGCTTTCCGTGCAGAATCGGCCAAAACCGCCGAGGCCGCAGCCAATGTAAAAAAAGCCATGGAAAGCTCAGACGTTGCCTATACGGCCACCACGGAAGCTGTACAGGAGGCATTAACCGCCAACAGGGAAATGTCAGCGGCTTATAAAGACAATACCCGCAGCATACAGGAAAATGCAGCCCGGTTGGTAGACTTGAAGCTCCGGCAGCAAGAGATAAGCCGGTACATGAAAGAGTATAGCGCAGATCTTAAACAGGGTAGTATTGACTTTGACACCTACAATGAGCGCGTGAGTGTCCTCACCCGTAAAAACGAGCTGCTTAAAACCGAAATATCGCAAATAACCTCTGTTTTTAGGAGCCAAAACAAAGAGATATTAGCCGCCGAAGGTTCTATTGATGAAATGACCCAGCGGTTAGAGCAAATGCGCAAGGCTTATAAAGCATTAAGTGCAGAACAACGGGCAAGCCCAATGGGTCAACAGTTACAGGCCGACACAGGTGTACTGCATGAGCAAGTATTGGCACATAATAAATCCATTGGTAATTCACAGGGCAATGTAGGTAATTACCCTACCGAGGGGGTGCGCAACTTTACCCAAGCGTTGACGGTGCTGCAAAAAGGATTAAGTGAAAATGTGGCCAAGCTGGAAGAATTGCGGCAGGCCGGCCAAGGCGAAAGCGCACAGGCGCAAAGGCTATCGCAAGAAATTGGCATGCTGACCACACTGGTAGAAAGCCAAGTAAACGGTTTCGCTTCTTTGTCAATGGAGTTGCGTAATACTGAGCGGGCTTTACAAACGTTAGCATCTACCGGGCAACAGGATACCGCCATGTTTAGGGAATTACAGGCACAGGCCGCCAATGCGGCAAGGGAGCTAACTCGTTTTAAGGAAAACCAAAAGCTAATGGAAGCCACGGCCCCAGCGTTACAAGCTGCCACGGTGGCCGCCAAAGGGTTGGCCGGGGCGTATGCTGTGGGCGCAGGTGCTGCCTCCATGTTTGCAGATGGTGATGAAAAGGTGCAAAAGCGGTTAAATAGCTTGATTGCCGTAATGATGGTAATGCAGGGCTTAAATGAATTGAATGAATTATGGCAAAAAAAGGGCGCAATAGCTACCGTTGCAAGTGCGGCGGCACAACGTATCAAAAACTTTGTGTTAGGCGAAGGAACCACGGCGCAAGCAACAAACACATCCGCTACAGAGGCAGGCGCAGTGGCAGAAGGTGAGGCAACCGTAGCGACAACGGCACTAAGCGGCGCTATGGTTGCGTTGCGTTTTGCGTTGATGGCTACGGGCATTGGTGCTATTCTTGTTTTACTGCCAATGCTGGCCAGTGCGTTTAGTAAGTCATCCGAAAGTGCAAGAGACAACGGCAAAGCCATTGAAGATGATGCCGAGGCAATGAAAATGTACAACGAGGCCGTAAAAAGTGCCACTGATAAAATGGGTGAAGCGGTGGCGCAAGTTGACCAAATGAAAGAGGAGTTTAAGCTGGCTAATGCTGGGGTGTTGGATAAAAAAGAGACGCTCGAGCATTACAATGACACCATCGGCAAAACCATTGGCTATGCAAAAGATTTGAACGAAGCGGAAAAAAAGACAGCCGACCAAGCGGAGAATTATATAAAGTTTACCATGCTGAAAGCCGAGGCCATGGGCTTATATGCAAAAGCCGGTGAGCTGGCAGCCAAGGCGGTTGAAGATGCCAATAAAAACCCTTTGAACAATGTAAGCACGGGTACTAAAATATTAGGCGGTATTGAAAGTGTTTTTGGTGCAGGCATGGGCAATGTGTTAACGCAACAATTAAAAGAAGGATTAGCTAATTCAGCAGATGATGTGGCAGGTGATAAAAACCTGCAAAAAAAATTTGAGGCCGCTGCTAATAAATTGATGGAAGATGCCGCCACGCTGGCCAAGGCTAATAAATTTGATTTTGCTGGCGACAGTGGCAAGGGCGATAAAAAAACCGACACCTCCGCATTTGATTTACAAAAAGCATTGACCGAGCAAGCTATCCAGCAAGCAAAAGCCATCGCCGAAAATGAACGGTTAAGCTTGCAAGAACGTAGCGAAGCTTACAGCACGTTTTTCAACCTGCAAAAGAAACTGGCCCAGGATGAAGCGGCACAAGAAATTAAAACTGGTGAACTGAAAGGGAAAGCAGCTCAGGCCGTGCATGTGGCCACGGTTACCAAGCTTACGGAAATTGACCAAGAGCGCAATAAAACGATTACAGGCCTACAGGACAAGGCGAATGAGCAATACCAAGCAGGTTTAAAAAAACAGGCCGAGGATAGTGCCAAAATTGCCGAGGACATGATTAAAAATCGTGATGAGCGCAAAAAATCCGAGTTGGCCAAAGATAAAGAAGACGGGCAGATTGCCGTTGACACCATCCAACAGCGTAGTTTGGAAGAGCAAACAGCCCTTACACAAGCGTACAATAACGGGGCCATTAGCAAAGAGGTCTATGAAAAACGGTTAAAAGACATTCAAAAGAAATATGCCGTAGAGGCTATAGATGCCACCATTGCCAGCATTAACAAGCAGATTGATGCCATGGGTAGTTTAAACCCTGCTTTAACCGCTGCCATGCAAAAACAAGTGGCCGAGCTGCAAAACCAAAAGGCCAACTTAGGCAAGCCCGAAGATATAACCAAAGGGGTAAGGGCTAAAGAGGTGGAAGCTTCTAAAGAAGCCATGACGGCGATTATCAGCATTGAAGACAGTGCGTTTGAACGTAAAAAAGCAAGGATTGAAGCGGAAATAGCATTGATTGACCGGCGCAGGGAGGCCGAAGTGTCCGCCATTAATAGTAGCACTTTAAACGAACAACAAAAACGTTCCGCCCTGCTGATTACTGAAAAACAAGCCGCCGAGCAAAAAGCGGCTTTGCAAAAACAGGCCAAAGAGGAAGATATTAAAAAGGCCAAATTTGATAAGGCGGCGGCCATCCTTTCCATTGCTGTACACACAGCCGAAGCTATCGCCGGGGCAGTAGCGCAATTTCCATTAACTGGGGGTATGCCTTTTGTGGCGATTGATGCAGCTATTGGAGCGGCGCAAATTGCAGCTGTGGCAGCCAAACCCATCCCACAATATGCCGATGGTACCGACTTTCACCCGGGCGGCCCTGCCATCGTCGGCGAAGGCGCTTTTAGTGAATTGGTGCAAACGCCGGGTGGCACGTTTATAGCGGATAAAGCCATGTTGTTACCCGATTTGGCGGCAGGTTCAAAAGTTACCCCTATCAACGAAAACACCATCAACGACCTAATGAATATCGCCCTCATCCGCTCTATGGCTGGCCGTTTTTCTGTGGAAAAAAACGACAACGCAGAATTAAAACAAATTAACGGGGCATTGAAGCAAAACAACAGGCTTTTAACGAAACTGGTAGAAAAGCAAAAGCCCCCTACGGTTATTTTTAAAGCGGATGGCAATTGGAATGATTACATACGCAGGTCGGTAAAGGAATAGGAATTATAGTAAATAAAATATTTACTTTTACCACATAATAACACCCATTGCAAAACAAACCTTTTATATTTTTTCTTGCGGAAACGGCCACGGGCTTATGCTGGTATGTGGATAACAACGGTAATGTGCAAAAGGCCTCTATTCAAAGTGGCATTGATGTAAACCTTAAGGCCGCGCCGGACGGCTGGATGAATATTGAGCTTGGTTTTGGCCGTAATATGGTGTACTATGGCTTAAACCGCAGCTATTCCACCCCGTTAAAGCTTGTTAAGGATGCTTACCAAATTGTAAAGCAGTTTTTATACACCCAGCGGGGCATTGAGACACCTTTAACGCTCATCACCCTTAAGTACAACCCGTTTACGGCAACAAAACCGCAATACACGCTTTATAACAAGTGCCAGCTTGACCTTACCAAGTTTAAGGACATCATCAACGAGGGCATGGAGCTGAACGGCATGGAAGGTGGTATTGTGCAGTTGTTAAAGGCTTACGAGGCCATGAACTTTGAAATACCCGTTGATGGCAGCATACCGGAAAACATTAAGGTAAACTTTGACGGCATGCGGGTAGAAGATACCTTTTTTTACAGGGTGTCTTTTATGCAGCTTACAGGCGATGCCGGGCATTCCGATGCATGGTTTTTGCCAATCTTCTTTTCTGAAAACACGGGGGACAATTACGGGGTGGTGCATAACGATGCTATTGCCACGGCGGTAAATGCGACACAAGTAACGCAGGCTATTGCCAGCGCAGGGGGTGCAGGAAACTATATTTTTTACCAAACCTCCAAAACTACCATCCGTTGCAAAGGACAATTAAATGTGCGGCCCTATAATTCCGATGAAGGAGATATATGCAGCGTGATTATTTACACGAGCGATGCCACCCGTGCGCCCGTGGTATTATCGTACAACAACTATATCAAAGGCCCCCAAATAATATCATTTGATAAAACCTTTGATTTAGCCGCCAATGAAAAGGCATTTTTTACACTGGTCCATACCAACACGCGCCACCCGATGGCTGTTACTGATGGTGCTTTTAGCTTTACGTTTTCTTCACAAGCTCAACAAACAACTGTTTGGGGGGTGACGGCGTGGGACTTGTTCAGGCTTTTGGTTAAAAACATTTGCCTTGCTGCGAGTACCACCGACCAAGTATTTAACTACCAGCCCAACAGCCAGCTATTGCAGAATAACCTTAACTTGGTTATTAGCAGCGGCGATGCCATCCGTGCCAGCGGCGATGCTAACTACCAACAATATTTTCATAGCTACCAAACCAATAGCCAGCAGCCCAGCAATAAACTCACTATTGCTTACGGCCCAGCCATTAAAACCAGCCTGAAAGACTTTTACACGGCCATGTCAACCGTGCTGTGTGCTTCATTGGGCAACCAACAATTAGATAGTTTGGGGGAAGCAATATTCTTAGAGCAGCTGGGGTATGTGTTTAACACGGAGGCAAACCAGTTTGATATCGGCGAAGCTTCCAAGCTAAAAATATATTTGGCAGAGGAATATATGTTTAATGGCCTCAAAATCGGGTACCGTTCGCAATCGTACGACCAAAAGGCCGGAAAGTATGAGTATAATACTACCGCCGAATGGGTGGCACCTATTAAAACACTTCAAAAGCCGTTAGAGATTATCAGCCCCTATAGAGCCGACCCTTACGGCATTGAACGCTTACGGGCGGATATTGCCGACACTTCAACCACCCGTAACAGCGGTGATAATGATGTTTTTATTATCAACACAGACCCTACCAGCTTTATATACGACTTTGAGCAGGCAACATATGCAGGCAACGGCATAACCGACCCGCTGAACGCTGCCAACGGTAATATTGCGCTATTATCCAACAGGAGCATGCAGAGTATCAATTACCAAAACTTGATTGGTAGTTATTTTGGCATGTTTAACGAACCTTCCATTTTTGTATTCTGTTACCCTGGCTATTCAGCTACAATTCCTTTAAAGTTTGTGTTTTCCGGCAACTTAAATGGCTTGCCTTATAATAGCATTACCAATCTGCCAGCTGATACCATCACCATAAAGCTTTTTGTAAAGGGTGTGTGTGTGCTTACCAGCGTTACCACTTCCAATGCCCCGGGTACTAAAATAGGCACCAACACAGTAAATACGGTAACGACCGGAACGGCCACCAATAGCGGCACAGGTGTTGAATATGATTTAACGGGTTTATTCAGCGAGGGCGACAGCATATACGCTATGGCTTCTATGAGCCTCAACGGTTCTATATCCGACCTTACCTGCAATCTTGCATTAGGAAGCGCAGGTAGTTATTGGACGGCGGATAGTGGCGGCGTGATAAACATAAACACCGGTACCGCCGTGCAGATGTTGGCCATGCCCATCGTTACCCCCACAAACCCAGAGCCTAACCCTGCCATCCAACCGGTGGTTAGTTACGGCTTTCAGTATTTCCTGTTTAACAGCCTGCTTATCAATGCATCGTTTGACATATCCTCTTTGTTTTCCGTGGCCATGCAAACGGGCAGTTTGCAGCACGTAACACTCAGGCTTTTTGTTAACGGTGTTGTCGTGGAAAGTGTTACCGTCCCCAACACGGCCAGCCTGCAAAATGTGCAATTGGCATATAGTAAAGATTTTGCTATTGGCGACATTGTTTTTGTGGTTGCTTCTACAGAAGTGCTAAACGCAGGTATCGCCAATGCAACCTTAACCTTTACGTCCAAAACAATCAAGGCCTATGCGCTCAAAAGGGTGCAGTATGATTTTATTACTGGCATACCTGCCTTATTGGGAAATTTACCCAACAGCAATACCCCTATCACAACAGGCCCCGGCGCACCGTACAATATTGAGGATTTAACGCCTAAACGCTTACTAATGAAATGGGCAGGGCGAATAGCCATGGGCATCTTTAACCAAGTGGGCCAGTCCTTGCAGTTTCTTACCCTTACCAAAAACCAGTATTTAGAAACCACCTACCAAAATACCACCTACCGCGAGAACGCCGACGTATTGGTGCAATCATTTGGGCAGCCATTGGCTTACCCTTATTATGTGGAGTTTGAAACGCAGGTGCCTATAAATTTTAGCTCTTTAATGACCGAGGCAGCCAATGCGCATATTTCTTTTACCTACGGCGGCAAACAACTGTACGGCTTCCCCATTGACGTAAAACAACGGCCGGCACTAAATGAAAGCCAAACATGGAAACTATTGCTATCACCCGCCGTCAACCTTAGCGATTTGGTTGATTTAAAAATTGACGGCTTAAATAACTTAATTATGGCACCTAACTCAATATGGTGTGCGTTTACATCACCCATACAATTTGTACCAGCCGGGCAAGTGCTGGGGGCTAAGTACCACACCAAAGACCGTGATTTGTTTTGGTACAGTGAACAAATTAGCAAATGGGTTAACCAGGCGGGCTACTTTAACCCGCTGCAAACAAACGATATTGTTTTTCTACAATTCTTTACCAATGGGCTTGCACCTGTTACGGTGAATGTATTGAACGACCAAGGTGTATTAATAACCAGCACAACCCTTTCTTTAGTAGCTACCAATTCCACGCCATACTATTTGTGGGAGGGCTATATTAACATTTCAGGGCTTACGGCCGGGGGTTATTACATGACCGTAACCGCTGGAACAGGCGGGGCCACCGCTTCCATGATTAGTGAAGGGCTGAATGTACAATCCGATTGGCCAAACACCATTTTATTTGAATATTCCAACAGCTCCAATAAGTTGAGCGCCATTTTTGAAAATGGCGAAACATTTTCTTTACGCACATTGGGTTTTATTGACAATAAAATGAAGCCAAAATTTAAAGCTGCTTTTTACGTTGACCAGCCCGAAGATATTACCCTGCTAAATGCGTTTCCCTATGAGCTGGATGAGCTTTGGATAGGCTTAGCCGATGGTGTGCCTGATTACATTGCAAAAAAAATCAACCGGATCATGATGCTTGACACGGTTATGATTGAAGGCAAGCAATACACGCTAAATGAAGGTGCAGAATGGGAACTAACATTTTTAGAGGGCAGTCCTAAAAAGTATCTCAAAACAGAAATACGACAAGCCAAAAACATTGACGGCATTGTGGTAACCGCCAGCGGCGCAGCAAGTGGCAGCACCATGCTAATCACCACAGATGCAAACTACTTTGGCCCCAATATCAACAACGACAGCGAGACCGACAATTCTAATATTATTAACCTTGAAGTAAGTAATTAGCCATGAAAGTAAACTTATCCATACAGGCTACCTTAGATGTAAGCAGCAATCAGTTTGTGGTGGCCCTTTATGCGGCCTCCGCCCCTACAATATTGCTGCAAACCGTTGTGCCATCCAAACCATACGGCGACCCTATACAAATAGAGTTTGACGGCCTCACCTATGGCGTGGCATATATTGTGAAGCTGTGGGAAAGTACCGACGGTACCGCCAGCGGCATAGTGCGTAACAGTGGCACATTTACCGCTTTGAGCAACACCATTGCCTTACGGGCGGATTTGGTGTTGATGGCCGGACGCGACACCGGTATTGATATTGGCGGCACCAAATATACTGACCCTTCAAACTCTTTAGCGGGCTGGTATTACAGCCTTGAAAACAGAGGCACTGGCACCATGATTGCGCCGCCCGATGCTAACGCGGAGTATTCTTTGGATAGCTATAATAACTTTACACTTACTGATGGCGAAACCTTTCAAGCAGGGCAAGTGTTTATCTTGCATTTTTTCCCACAAAGCGCACAAACAGCACCCCCGCAGCCTGCTTTAATATCATCCGGGGTAACACTTACGGCCAACACATCTTTGGATAACAGCTATAAAAACAAAGCTATTTATCTACAAGGGGCATCCGCTTATTTTGCCGCCACCTTGCCACCGCTCAGCACTATGACGGATTATGACGTGATGTACTTCTACAGTGCAGGCGGTTCGCATATTAACGTAAGTATAATTGCCAGCGGTAGCGATTTAATACAACGAAATGGCACCGTGGCCAGTGTCGTGCTGGGGCAAAATGAGCAATTAAAGCTATTTAAAGCAAACGGTAAATGGCAGGTGGATTATTGCAGTATAGGTGTGGATGAAGTGGGCCGTAAGTTTGCAAGCGATTTTCCGAATGAACTAAATGCTTTATTAGCTAACGGGCAAACCGTTTCGCGCACAACTTATGCCAGGTTGTGGGCTAAAATATCGGGAAGTGCACAGCTCATTGCACAATCAATTTGGGGCAACCAAGACGGAAGCGGCAATTATATTAACAAGGCTTTTTTTGGCAATGGTGATGGATCCACAACATTTACACTGCCCGATTTGACGGTATATGGGTTTAGGAAGGCAGTTGGCGCAAGCCCGGGCGCATTTCAACAACAAGACGTAATGCAGCACGCCCATTTAAACGGCATGGGGGTTAACTCGGATGTGTTATTTCCTTACGGTGGCACTACAACAGATATGCCAGGCGCGTCTACCTCTAATGTGGCGGGCAATGGCGGCCATGGCTCAAGACAAGGCCAGACATCAAAAAGTTATAAGGTTGATTTTTCCGCCTTGACCAGCGAAACCCGGCCAAACAATACCGGCGAATACATATATATAAGGATTTAAACCACGAAATATTATTACAAGCAAATAATTTAAAAACAGTAAATAATTTATTTACTTTTATACCATGAAAAAAATATTTTTTCTAACCATTATACTTTTTGCTGCTTTCGCGGCCTTAGCGCAATACCCATCTAAAAACAACACATACGGCGTATGGGCTAACCGAGTTAAGCCTGACAGCGCATTGCATGTACCCCGCAAGTATGCTTTTGTGAGGAATGATGCAGACACCACCCCGCAAGTATTTGTAAAAGGCGATAGCCTGTATTATTACAGCCGGGGCAATTATTACGGCGTGGCAGGCGGCGTTTCCATAGACACCACTGGCCTGAGCAACCGCATTAACGGCAAGGTTGACACCGCTACCCTGACTTATAAGCTCGGTAGTTACTTGCTTATACCTTCAGGCAACATTACGCAATATATCAATGGGTTAGGACAATTAGCAACATTGCCAACGGCACCCGTGCAGGTTAATATTACGGGAAGCTTAGGCATAGTAATAACGGGAACTTACCCTAATATTAATGTTTCATTAGATACCTCAGGCGTAACGGGGTATTTTTTGTTAAAAAAGGATAGCACAGGCATTGGGTATGTAACACACACTGCTTTAAAAGATAGTTTGAATAGCGTTGTTGGCAATGCGACATGGGAACATACAATGACGGTCCCTGATGGCGACACCTTACGCAACGACCACAGCATATATAACTACGGCCACATGTGGGAAATGTATGGTTATGGGCCTACTGGCATCGGAGGTGTTGCTGCACATTTTGACACCAATTATGCATTCCTCAATAACCAAGGGAATATTACACCGTCAAGAGGTTTTTATAATGAATTTGACCTTTTCCCAAACAAAAGTGTGTTGCGTTATAACTATTACATTAACAATGCGACACCCATTGAAGTTTCTGACCACAGTTTGCAATTAGACAGCACGGGCGTGGGATTATTATTTGGTGCTTCAACCAACAATCCAAGTATTATAAAACCATTTTGGGTAGATAGTGCTGGGCGTACCCGTTTTTTAACCAAGTACAACAACCCCGCCGGGCTGGTTCTATTAGGTAAAGACACTACGGGCCGTGGGGAGATTATACACCTAAAGCCTTCCGACATTGTAAGCGCAGGCGGTGGCAGCCTTACCCCGCCCAATACGGCAAAATATTATTTGAACGGTTATAAAAACTTTGTGCAACTCAATTACGATAGCATAGCCGATGGCACCAACTATTATGGTTGGACAGCCAGTAATATCAGTACCGGCTATGGCCTTAGCGCATTCGCCGCATTACCAGGCAAATACATAACCCTTTTTGCCGATACAAACAGTGTAACAAGCCAGCAAACCGCTAGGCGCATTGCCGATAGTGCGGCCACTGCCATTCCTACATTGCAAACAACATTAACCAACAATAATATCACAACAAATAATGCCATTTTTCAAAGCTCAACCACATACAACACTGTAGGCCCTCACAAAATGGTATTTAATTTAAACGGTGCCGATTCCGCTTATATAGGTGGCGGTGCCACTTTAAATATTTCGCCGTATCAACTAAACTTATATGCTAACAACGGTATAAAGTTTAATCAATCGCCCGGTTTTGCATTTGGCAAAAACTTATATTTCCAAGGGTCGGGCAGCGGCACAACATATCTTATCCCGGCAGACCCTGGCACGAACACTTACAATGATACTTTACCCGCTACTTCTGGCAACATCATAACATATAAAACCACAGCAAAAGGCTCGTACTATACAATCGGCAACACCCAATATTGGACATGCAGCACCTACGCAAATATGGTTGCATCCCTTACCACTAACACATCCATTTCGCAGCAATTCTTTGTTGCAAATGATACAGTGAATGCAGGCGGCTATCCTGCACAATACGCATATAGCTATTATTCAGGTATTTGGAACCTTACAAAATTCGTACAACAATAAACATTTCATATATGTCATTACCAGCACTAGTTAGTAGATTGATAAATGAACCAACAACCCTAGAATGGCAGCGTCAACATTACGGGCTTCCGTTACCATTGCTTGATAAAAATAGTACAGGTGGCTGGGGAACCCCCGGTAGTGGAATAACTGATAAGAATGGGTGGCTGTATGCTACGCCTGGTACTGTTACAGCCAATGCAGAAAATGCTCAATTTCTTGTTGTGCAATGTCCATTTGGAAAAAAGGTAATTATTGACAAAATCAACATACAGGCATCCGGCGCTGCTGACTTGCATATTTTCAAGTATTTAAATTTGAACAATACGCTTGACGGTACTACTGGCACGGTGTATCTTTCAACAACTTACCAAGTTTATAATGGCAATATATCTGGCTCAAGCGGTGGTTTCTATACCATAGATTTCTCTAAAAATCCATTAATACTAAATTGTGGGGAATACCTTGATTTCTATTGGGCTGTAAATTCTACTACGGGTGTAAACTGGCAACTAACATTTGAAGGGTGTCAATTGTGGATGGGCGATAACTACGATGCAAAGTACAAGATATTGCAAATAGGCGATTCCCTATGTGGGCAAACAGAATTGTCCTCCGCTCTTCCAATCGTTGAACTTGCCAGTGGAACTATAACAGGAAGTTGGCCGATGATTTTGCAAAGAAAGTACCAAGCTGCGGGGTTTGACGTGCTAACACGTAATATAGGAATTGCAGGCACAACTACAAGCCAGTGGGCTTGGAAGGTGGCAAACGGCCACCTTGACACGCCGTTTAAATATGCAAACTTGGTAAGGTGTAGCCTTGGCATGAATGATACTGTTTCAGGCACCGCTAACTTGTGTCCGTCACATGGTACTGACGGAATTTACAAAAAGGCTTTAAAGCAGATTATAACAGCGTATTTCCATATCAACCCAAAAGGGTCTTTTATCCACCCAGGCATACCAAACAGTGCCGTGTCATCGGCTAATGCATCGTATAGTGGAAGCAATAGTGATTACTCGGGCAAAACAATTATACAATCGTATCGCATAGACTTAGCGGCAGCTATTAGTGAATTAAAAACAGCTAATCCAACCTGGGATTTGGCGGCTTCAGATGTATCAACGGCTTATCCGGCAAACGCGACATATTGCCTTGCCAGTGAAACAAGTTCGACTTGGGAACATCCAAATGCAATAGCCGGGCAACCTGCATTTGCAAACACTGTTTGGGCGGTTGAACAAACGATGGGGTTATATGCAAATAATTTGCTTATCCCGTAAAAAACTACATTTTTTTGCAATTAATAATTTTTCTCCTAAGCATTAAAAAACAATATACGTGGAGCACCTGCAAATACATGGGCCAGACGGGAAGAGCAAAGGGGGCGCGGCATGCGCAATACTATTGTATCTACTTGGTAGGATTAACCCCTCAATCAGCGATTTGGCAGGTATTGCTGCAATATTCGCCGGTACTGTTACGGGGTTATATACCTTGTGGAAATGGCGCAATGAATGGTTAAGAAAAAAACATTATCACTACAAAAAATAAACAATTATGAAACAAGGTTTTTTTCCCGAAGCTTTTAACAGGTTAACAAGCGATGTGCCTGCATTTTTTAAAAAGCTGCAAGTGATTGGTGTGGGCATTGGCGGTTTAGGTACAGCCTTTGCCACCATCCACAATGTACCCGCTAAGCTGGCCGCTATTGGCAGCACGTTTATTTGGGTGGGCGCAACCATTGTAGCGGTATCTCAATTTGCACAAAAAACCACCAGCGATGAAAACAGCAGCCCTGCCGCCAAGTAACGAACCCAACTATTTAAGCATAATAAAATGGGTTATTGCAGCCGCCGTGCTGTTAGCTTTTATGCTGCATTTTAGCGGATGCAGCCCGATATCAAAAGCCATCCAAAAGGTAGAGGTTAACGCCTCTGCCTTTAATAGAGTGGGCGCAGACTGGGCAAGGTTGAACCCGTGCGTAAAAGATAGCGTAGTGCAGCTGTTACACGACACCACCAACACCACCGACACGGCGTATAAGTTTTTGCCCGGCGTTCACTTAGAGCATACTAACTACATGCACGACACGGTTACGCAAACCATAACAAAAAAAGTAACCATACACGACAGCGTAAAAGTGCAGTTAGTAGACGAGCGCAGATTACAAGAGGCCACAGATACCGCATACAGTTATAAGCTGGCATTAGCCGAGGTTAAGGGCGCAAGCGATACAATACAAGCCCAATTAAAACACAGCCGTAATTATTGGCGCATAATCGCATTGGCGGCCATTGGTGTACTGCTTGCAATTATAGGTTTAAAAGTGGTTCACTTTTTTAAGGCCGGAGGTTTAAAAGCGTTTTTTACAAACATCTAATCTATGCGAAAAATAGTCGCTTTGCTTTACCGCCGTAATTTAATAACGCCTTACCAGTATGTTAGTTGGTTAAGAAAAAAAAGGATGGCATGACACAAGCAAAATCTGCTTTAATTGAAAAGCTAATAAAAGAAAGCAAAATAACATTTGCCGAAGCACTTATTTTAAGCGAAAAAGAAACGCAGCCTGTTACGGAGTTTCCGTTGCCATCGTTTCCGCCATTATCGCCGTGGCCAAAATATCCAGCTACACCGTGGTGGGAATGGAGGCCGTATGATATTATTTACAGCACAGGTACAAAAGTGCATGAAAATAACCAACCATGACCGAACCAAAAAACTGTTACCAAGAATTGCCGGTAATTCCGTACAAAAAAACGGCATTACCTGAAAGTGATGTGGTGGCTTACATAAAAAGCCTGCCTTGGCATAACAACGAAATAAAGCGTACCGTGTATGCGGTTAGCTACAACGAAACGGCGGGGTTTAATGCGGGTATCCTGACAAATTATGCTGGCATACAAGGAGACAATGCACGGTGGAGACATAGCTGGGATGGCCTTATAAAAGCAACCACGGTAAAAAACGAAAACATGACCGGCAACGCTCGGCGTTTTTTAGTATTTGATAAATGGCAAAGCTCGATTGACATGCTTGCGTTTTACATGAATAGCCGCGGCATATACGTAGGCGGCAACGCTAAGGACTTTGCTAACATAAACCCTGTAGGCTCTGCACGGTTAGTAGCACAACATGGCCAGCAAGAGGGGCAATTATTGCAGGTGGATTTATACACGGCGTATTTACGGGCATGGGTGTTGGGTGTTGCGGATGCGCAGCCAAAACTGGCAGACATTATAGACTTTACCAGCCTGTATAACAAGGCCGCTAAATTGTTTGTATAACATGGAAAAAATATTGTGTGCCGCTATTTGGTACAAAAACGAACATTCACCAACGCATACCATCAGGAATATTGACAAAGGCATGGTAGTAACTGGTTATAGGCATTGCGATATTATAGATATGTATTATGTGCTTACTGGTAAAATATCAAACAACCCTGACGATGTGCAAGGTTTTTTAACAAGTAAAAAAAGATTTGTTGATAGAAAAGAGGCAGCAGAAATAGCGGCAAAAGCGGGGCAAACGCATATAGGCAACAAAGGCCTTTTTAGTGAAGATTTGTATTAGTTATTGCTTGCCAAAACCTACCTAAAAACCGTAGTTATGGCTAAATATATGTGTTTCGTTTTAATACTGTTAACGTTGGGGTGCAACGAAGGGCGTGAACTTGTAGAGGATGATTTAACCACCATGACGGTAATTAAGTACACCACCTGCTACCGAGGCGCAAGGGTGTTGTGTAATATTCATCTTTACTCTTCGCGGCACAAAACGGAGCATGTACTTTGGGGCAGGGAATGGAGCGACACGCTTACTTTTTTTATGGGTAAAATTTGGCAACAGACAGAACCTAAATAAATGTAGTTATGGCAGAAACTTTGCAAGACCAAATACGGGCCGAAATATTAAAAGACCCCAACAAGGATAGCGAAGCCATCGCCAAAATGTTTAACTCCACCGCTGGCTATGTATTAAAGCAAAAAACATTTTTACGCCAAGAGGGCAAGTTGCCAGCATTTGACCGAACCCTTCGGCATAAAAACCACCCAGCCCTTATTGAAGAATGCGAAGAAAAGGGGATACCTGTTGAAGATGTTAAGCACTATTGGCATAAAGGCAAACATTTTTCGGTGTTTGTAAAGGGTAAAGAAATCGATCTATGGGAATTGAAAGACAGCGTTATTGCTGAAATGAAAGAATACGCGCCCAGATACCCCATTATAAAATACCCACAAATACAAGATGCCCACCTGCTGGTAATTTCCCCCGCTGATATTCATATAGGTAAACTTTGCCGGGCTTTTGAAACGGGAGACGAATATAACCACCAAATAGCTATTGAACGTGTAAAGGCTGGCATTGAGGGTTGTATTCAAAAAGCGGCTTCTTTCAATGCTGAAAAAATTCTTTTAATTATAGGCAATGACATTTTGCACGTCGACAATGCCAAAAGCACCACTACCAGCGGCACTTTTCAGGATAGCGAATTAATGTGGTTTGATGCTTTTAAAATTGCGCAAAAGCTGTTAATTGAATGCATAGAAACCTTATTGACAGTGGCCCCGGTGCACGTGCAATATGACCCGTCCAACCATGACTATGTAAGTGGTTTTATGCTGGCGCAAACCATAGAAGCGTGGTTCAGGAATTGTGAGGGCATTACCTTTAATGTCAGCCCGGCGCACCGAAAGTATTTTAGGTATTACAAAAACCTGATAGGTACATCACACGGCGACGGGGCTAAAGAGGCGGATTTGCCTTTACTTATGGCGCATGAAGCGGAATTTTGGGGCGCATGCAAACACCGGTATTTTTACACCAATCACCTGCATCATTTTAGGGGCAAAGACCACATGAGCGTTACCGTTCAGACGTTGAGAAGTGCAAGCGGGGCCGACAGTTGGCACCACCGTAACGGTTACCAGCATGCTCCCAAAGCTATAGAAGCGTTTGTTCATCACCCTGAACACGGAAGAATTGCAACAATAACACATTTATTTTAATATGAAAGACAACGTAAACCATCCCGCCCATTATACCAGCGGCAATATTGAATGCATTGACGCAATTGAGTCTGCTGTCATTGAATTAACTGGCATAGAGGCCATGTGTACTGGCAATGCGATTAAGTACTTATGGCGTTGGAAAAGAAAAAACGGCGTGGAAGACTTACACAAAGCAAAGTGGTATATTGACAAGCTTATCAGTCTACAAGAAATAAATGAAAAATAGTTAACACCCAAACAAGTTAAATTTGTAACAATGAAACGGATTATTTTATACTGTATTGCCGTACTTATAGTACCAATAATTTGCAATTCGCAAACCACGGACACCGTGATTAAAAACGAGGTGTACACCAGTTATTTTAGTTACCACCTGCATGAGCCATTGTATGTAACCTACAAACTGTACAAGGGCGGTGGCGATTGCAGCCGGACGGGCATGCGGTTTACCACAGACGGGCTTGACAGCAGTGCAACGGCGGCGGATTATGCAGCCAGCGGTTATGATGAAGGCCATTTATGCAATGCGGAGGACGAGGCCGCCGATTGCGACCGCGAACGCCTTACTTTCCATTTTTACAACTGCTTACCCCAAACACCGCGCTTAAATCGGGGAATTTGGAAACATTGGGAAACCATTATCCGCAAAGAAAGCCAAACAGATAGCTTACTAATCATTTGCGGCGGCTTTGGCTGGCACAAAAAGATAGGCCATGCGTTTGTACCCGATTACTGTTTTAAGGCCGTAATAAGCCTTACAACGCATAATATCACTCATTGCATGATATTTCCGAATGACAATAGCGACACGGTACAAGATGTGCCGGTTGCCGACCTAATAAACAAGCTGGGGTATAACCCGTTTAAATAGTTAGTTTTTCTCATGTTGTGGTTTGGCCACCCTTTTTTAAGGGTGGCTTTTTTGTGCAAAAAATATTTTTAAAGTATTTTGTCGGTATTGCACTTTGTAACAAGTTTGTTACTATCTTTGTGTAACAAAACAGATGAGGGGGCAACTCAATAAACACCGCGAAAACAAAATGACACAAGCACACGTTATCATCAGCACAGAGTACTACCTTAACCAACCTTCCGTTTTTTTATTACACAATGGCAATTATTTTGGATGCAAAATATACCCCGCTGCAAGAAATTACCCTACCAATGTTGATTATTGGAAATCTGCCACATGCTCCGATAGCGACCGTTTTTTTGGTGTATATGAAGTTAACTTAACGCAAGAAATGTTGATGCAAATTGAAACTTTGCAAAAAGAAATTGAGCTGAACAATAGTTTTATTACAGAAAAATCTTTTGATTATATACCGAAAACTTGGAAGGTAAAAAGGGGCAAGGCTTATGCAGCTTGGGTAAAAGAAAAAAACGTTCAAGAAGCTGAAATAAAAGCCCAATTTGAAAAAAACGAACCATTTAAAGCTGCATCGTGGGTTGCTTTTGACAAGCTTAGAAAATTGTTTTTGTCTTTAAAAAATAATTAATATGAACGAACAAGTTTTAGAAGAGGCCCGCTTACATATAGCGGGCTTTTTTAAACAACGCAGGTTAGAGCTAAAGCTAACACAGCAAGATGTTGCCGACCGCACGGGATTGGCAAGAAAAACAATAAATGCTTTTGAACGTGGATTATTTTGGCCGGTGCTAAAACAGTACCTGCAAATGTGCGAAGCCCTGTATTTATTTCCCATGCTCGTGCCTTTTGAAAGCGGCCATGAATTTGCCCGTATGATGCGGGATAACTGGAGCGCAACACAAGAAAAAGATATGAGCATTCAGAAGGCTTTGGCTATAAAAAACCGTAAAAATTTTAGGCCGAATATTGAAAATTAAGCTTTAGCACTCACGCCACAAATAGTTTCGCCAACGCAAATAACGCCGCTATAGGCCGGCACATTTACCAGCCTTGCATATATTGGGTTCTGTAATATCCGGGTGATGGCTGAATTGCCAAGTTGGTGTAGGCTCCGTTGCCTTGGCGTTGTCATCCCATCGTTTACGGCGTTGCTTCCGGCGTTGGCTTGGTAGTTAGCTGCATCTTGATAACTATCATATTCACAGATAGTTATAAGCATTCCCTGCGTTGCTTTGGCCGTTGTTTTTTAAGGGTGGCTTTTTCGTGCAAAAAATATTTTTAAAATATTTTGTCGGTATTGCACTTTGTATTGCACTTTACACTATCTTTGTGTAACAAAAGCAAAAACAACATGAGCAAATTTAACACATTACACGCCGCCGAAAGTTATCGCCTACGTTGCGTTAGCCCTTCAAAATGGGCCTTAATAAACGGCTGCGATGGCCTTATATGGCTTGTATCAAACCGTGAAGCTTCGAGGCTGGTTAAACAAGGTTACGAATTAGTATAAAAACAACCACCATGCAAAAAACGTACAATGTCATATTTAATGACGACCACAACAGCAACGACAAGGGATTTTCTGAAAGTTTAAGCTTTTGCGAAAATTACATAGCTCTACACAACGGCACCAATACCAGCTACTTTGCCGATTACAAAAGCGGCACCGTGTCCATTGTGTGTAACGAAACCGGCGAAACCGTATTTGAAACCGAAGTACTATAATCCATTCCCAGGGGCGCGGCTGGCCAACGCGTAAAAATTATGTCAGACAAATTAATAGCCCCCGAATTGCCAGAAAGAAAAACGGCCCCGTTAAATGTACGGTTAAAGCCATCGGTTAAAAAAATGCTTGCAAAGATTGGCAAGGACCTTAAACGCAACGAGACCGACACGGTAGAGGCTATTATTTTAGATGCTGCAAAAAAACTTGAAAAATAATTTTACTGTATTGCACTTTGTATTGCACTTTACACTATCTTTGTGTAACAAAAGCAAAAAGATATGTACAATTTCAAAACAGCAACCGAGATAAAAAGCGAAATCAAAAGATTGATAAATGTTGATGTAGCAATATCAGACAATAAGATTTACAAAAAACAAGGCAAAAAATACATCGTTATTGATGAAAAATTAGGCCAGTTGTTTTGCAGAAAAACAAACACCCTTTTAAGGTTACAATTTGTTCAGGATATTAATTGCAATGGTGCAAACAAAAGCGTTATGTTTATTTAATTCACAACCCGGGCGGCTAGCAACCGCCCACAAAACACAATTTTTATGAAACCGCAATTTTGGTTTGAATGGGGCAATGAGCCAACCGCAATGGTAAGCACTGGGGCTTATACAAAAAATGGAGAGTATAAATTTACCGGGTATATGTCCAAACAAAAAGTTTGCAAACTAAGACTTTTGTTTAATTGCCCATTTAATTAAGGCAAAAATACAACAATGGATAAAAAACAGCACGGGGGAGCGCGCCCAGGCTCGGGCCGCAAAAAAAGAGAAGAAACAACTACCACGGGTTTTTGCATAAACAGCGAAGCTCTTGCTGTTTGTAAAAAACATTACGGCAGGGGCTTAAATAATATGGTAAATGAGTTTATAAAAGAAAAAGCTTTAGCACTCACGCCACAAACAGCTTTGCCAGTGCAAATAACGCCGCCAGTTCGGTAGAACCCCTTTGCTCCCATGCATTTATGCGTCCACGAGCTATGCCAGTGGCCTCCGCAAGTTCATTTTGCGATAAACCATTAGCAATTCTAAGAGCCTTCACGTCGATTTTTCTATCAAATGTTTCCAAAATGAAAAATATTTTTCAAAAAATGTTTCCATTATTTTGGTAATTTAAACAAATGTTTCATATATTTGTGTTGTAATTGTTAGCACAAAGTAACACGAAGATATGGAAAACAAAAATGTGATAATCCACAGGCTTAATACCAAACTGCAAGAACTAGCACCACAGGTAACCAGCGAAGACCGGAAAATGGCCGTAAAGATTTTGGATGTTGACCCCATTACCATCATGCGCTATTTGAATGGTAAGGCAAAAAAGCCTGATACTGGCATCCGTCTGCTGCAATTCCTACAGTCGCGCATTAATGAACGCAACACCATTTTAGCATGACACCGCAAACAACACCCGACCTAACGCCGCTGGAACAACTGTTCGTAGAGTGGATAGTGGCCGATGTTAACAACGCCGTAAAAACCAACAAGCTATGATAACAATAATACCGCCAAAAAAGCAACGCATTAAGATGTTGCATGTGGTTACCCCGCATGTTAGCGTGATAGCCTACCCCGCACTGGCATTTATTAGCGATTGGTACAGCTGGGCGATGCTTAAAGTTTCATCCATCCAAATCAAATAAACGCCATGGAAAACCTAACCCCCTACGAATTGTGGCAGCTACAAACCAAAGGCGACATACTGCCGGAGACTGGCGGCCTTGATTGTGAAAACAGCAACACGGCCATGGATGCAGCCTTACAAGCTGCCGAACGTTACGAAGAAAGCCTTTTGAACCATTTCTAAAAAACAATACAATATGAACTTTAACCTGCAAGCAGAAAGAAATAACCTTTTTGCGCAAAACCAAACACTGAGCAGCATTACCACCGCCAATGATTGGTTAAGATATTACGGTGAGCGTGACGACCAAGAAAATTTGGAATACTGGCAAGAAATTAAAAGCCAGTACATCCGGCAATACCGCGAACAGTTACAACAGAACCTAACGAATTTATTAGGCAACGCTATAGTAATAGGCGAAAACATAGGCTTGTTGCGATTAAGCCGTGAAGATGAAGCCGAGGCCTTATTAGAAATGGAGCAAAACGCAGTTGCTACGAAGTACGCACAAAATTAGCCACTTTTTAAAATCTAACGATTATGCTTTTTGACATCATTATTTCAGTAATGGCCATTGGCGGGGCAGTAATGGCCGCCTGCTATTTAGGGGCCTTAAAAGTGCCAAACGATTTTCAAGAACAGGATAAAAAGTTTAGGCATTTGCATTAAAGAGTTTTTTTAGGACAAGGGGTTAGTTTGAGTATGCCCCTGTTGTTCTTAATAGGGGCTATATTTTAAAACATGTAAATCAGTTTTTATGGGTTCAAGGAAAAAAAAGAAGGTAGTTATCAGGCATAAAGTCTTATTCATCCAAGTCTATAAACAACTTTCTATAGCTGATAAAATTGCCTTAAAAGCCTCGCTGTTTCATTACAATTTTTCTATGAAAATAGCAGATGTGGTAAAGGATAATGAAACTATGCGCCGATTACTCTTTGAACTCTGCAAACCTTCAGCGGGTTTTGATTATTCATGGCTGCACATTCGCGGCTACAGAAAATAAACTTTTTCGCTTGTTACCTGGGCGGTTTATAAATGCGGTAATACAAGCCGGTGCCGCTTTAAATATATGTTGGATTGCGGGGCGGCTTTATAAAAAACAAAATTAATACAGTGGCGATGACAAAGCAAGAAAAAGAGGATGCAATACTGTTTAAAGTGTGCCGGGACGGTGCCATCAGCGATGAACATGCATTACTTGATTTTGAACTGATACAAAATATGCTGGCGTACCAAAAGGTGCATGTTCTTCAACCCCAAAAAACAGCAAGGGGTTATAAAACAAAGCAATACCGGACGATGGTAGAACAGTTTGAAAAAATGATTGAAGCGCATATACCTGAATATAACGCACTGTAGAGAAGCGGACAATCTCGCGGGTCTCATAATCCCGAAAACGCTGGTTCGAATCCAGCCAGTGCAACAACATCACAGAGGGAGGCCGGGTAAGTGCCTCCCGTTTTTAAAAATTTGAGTATGAAATTAACAAAAGATACCGCAGTTGAAACTCTACAAAAATGGATAGCAAGCTCTGTCACCATTGAGCAGCTGGAATGCTGCGAGTTGTTCATTCAGGACACCTTATACATGCGCTTTGGCGCAGACCAAGAAGTATTGGAATTACGGCTGCAGGTTAACACAAAAAAGGAAACTCTACAGGGCAAATAAAAAAAGCGTAGCTGGACACTACGCCTTCATTAAAACAATAACAAAAAAAAACGAAAGTATGAAAATTGCAGCACTCAAACTATGGTACCGAAATTTCAAAGGCATTCGCCACTTTGAAATTGACCTGCACCAGTCAACGAACGTCTTTGGTGACAATGCCACAGGCAAGACCTCCCTTATTGACGGCTTTTTTTGGTTGCTTTTTGATAAAGATAGCAGCGACAATTCCAAATTTGGGATTAAGACTTTGGACGAAAACGGAGAGATTATCCCACAATTGGAGCATGAGGTTGGCGGTGTCTTCCTAATTAACGATGAAGAGGTTACCATCAAGAAGATCCTCCGCGAAAAATGGGAAAAGCGCCGTGGCGGAACAGACCTCTTTTTTAACGGCAATGACAACCTGTTTTTTTGGAATGACGTGCCAATGCAGGCTACAAAGTTTGCTGCCAAAATAAGCGAACTGATCAACGAGGACACGTTCAAGTTAGTGACCAACCCGTTATATTTTAACTCGGCAAAATACGGCTGGAAACAGCGCCGGGAGACCTTGTTAAAGATTGCCGGGCATATTGATAACGCTGTTGTGTTAGACCAAATAAGCACACCAGAAAACCGCCCCCAGGTTGCAGCATTGGGTAATGCCTTTAAGTCCCGCAAAACGGTTGAGGAATACCGGGCTGAAATCGGGGCCAAAAAGAAAAAGCTAAAGGACGAATTAACGCTTATCCCTTCACGCATAGATGAAGTACGGCGGAGCATGCCAGGTGCGGTTGATTACTCCGAAATAAATGCTGCCATTGCTGCACGCCAATCCCGCCTGCAGGCGATTGACGAGGAGATGGTTAATGCCAGCAAAGCCCAGCAGTCTGCCAATGAGGTGCTACAAAAAAAACAAGCTAACCTTCACGCACACAAGACGGAACGGCAGAATATTGAATTTGAAGTAAAAGCCAAGTTTAATGAGGCTAAAAACGTGCGGACCAATTCTATAAAAGAACTGACCAGCCGCAATTCAATTGTTTTAACATCCATTCACAACGCACAGCAGAGCTTGGAATCTGCTAAGGTAAAAGCGGCACAATACGCTGAACGCCTCGCTTCCAAGCGAAATGAATGGGTGTCCGAAAATGAAAAGCAGCTGGTTTTTGAAGAGGGTAAATTTTGCTGCCCTGCTTGTAAAGCACCCTTTGCGCCTGAAAAAGTGGAGGCGGAAAAAGAAAGGCTTACTGCAAGCTTCAACACTGACAAGCAAAACCGGCTGGCTGACATCAAGCAAGCTGGTGCCGACTACAGCAACAAGATTGCTTTGGAGAATAAAACAATCGCTGATAAAACAACGGAGATTGAAACGTTGGAAGCTGAGCGCGCCGAGTTGGAGTTAAAAATTACCGAATTAAAAGCGGAACACGAGGCACTTAATCTTGACTCGGCGGCAGAGATTGAACGTTTACTTTCTGAAAGCTACGAGTATACTACTGTCAACACCATTATTGCCGGGCTTGAATACGAGTTAAGCAAGCCAACAGGCACAACCATTGACTTATCTTCTTTCCGCACCCGCAAGGCTGAAATTACCGCAGAGATTGACCAACTGAAACGTCAGCTTGCCAGCAAGGATGCTCGGGAAACGGCGTTAAGCCGCTTGGCCGAACTGGAAAAGCAGCAAAGCGAATTTGCGCAACAGCTGGCTGACCTTGAAGGCTACGAAAATGCTATTGCTGAATTTACCAAAGCCAAAATGGAAACATTGGTAAACCGCATCAACGGCCGATTTAGATATGTGTCCTTCAAGCTTTTTGAAAAGCAAATAAACGGCGGTGAGGTGGAATGCTGCGAGACATTAGTACCTGGCCCGGGTGGATTGGTGCCGTTTAGCGATGCAAACAACGCAGCAAGGATTAACGCCGGGCTGGATATCATCAACACCCTTTGCCAGCACTATAATATTTCAGCCCCTATATGGGTAGATAACGCGGAAAGTGTCAATACCCTTATTGAAGTGGAAAGCCAGTTGGTACGCCTTGTGGTGAGCAACGATAAGGCTTTAAGGATAGAGCCGCAGGAGTACGCAACCGTTGCTCTTTTTGATAGGGTTGCCATTTAAATTATTCACTTTTTAACACTAATAATATATGTCTGAAGTTACACAACAGCCAAACCCTAATCCAAAGCCTAAGCAGTTTGGCGAAAACACATTGGATGCCGTAATGCTTAAGGTGAATGCGCTGCAAGAAAGCAAAAGCATTATCGTGCCACCAAATTACAGCACGGAAAATGCCCTGCGCTCCGCTTGGCTGCTGATACAGCAAACCAATAATATGAGCGGCGTGCCAGCGCTTACTTGCTGTACACCTGAGAGTATTGCCAATGCGCTTTTGGATATGGTTTTACAAGGCCTGAGCCCAGTAAAAAAGCAATGCTACTTCATTGTAATGGGTAATGCCCTAATGATGCAAAAAAGCTATTTCGGGCAGATAGCAATTAGCAAACGGGTTGCCGGAGTAATTGATGCCGTTGGGGTGCCAATCTACGAAGGGGATGTGTTTAAATATACCCGCGATTTACGGACTGGTATAGTTACCGTTACCCAGCACGACCAAGAATTTGATAACATCAACGTCAACAAATTAAAGGGAGCCTATGCTATTGTTACTTATGAAGACGGCACTGTTGAGTATGAAATAATGACGATGGTGCAAATCAAGGCCAGCTGGATGATGGGTAATGCCAAGGGCAACTCAAAAGCCCATATAAATTTTCCTGACCAAATGGCCTGCCGCACAGTGATTAACAGGGCTTTGAAAATACCTGTTAACAGCAGTAGTGATGCCGACTTATTTGATGACGGCGATTTGAGCATGAAGGGTAAACAGGCCGAGGGGGAAATGAAGCTGCAAATTTCAAACAACGCCAATAAAGAAGCGATTGGTTTTGGTGATGATGTGCAAGACGCGCCAGCGGAATCAATCTCGGTACCGGTGCAGCAAGCCAACCCATCGCCTGCGCCAACACCCGAGCCGGCAAACCTTGGCCCTAAGGCTACTCAGCAAGAAATATTTAACAACGACAACAAAAATCCCTGGGACTAATGATTTTAAAAATACTTGGCAGCAGCAGCAAGGGCAATTGTTATATTCTTGAGAATGACAATGAAGCTATCATTATTGAGTGTGGTGTGGACTTCGCCAAAATAAAAAAGGCCCTGAACTATAAGATTGCCAAGGTTGCTGCTTGCTTGGTTACCCATGAGCATAACGACCACAACAAATGTATTGCCGAAGTTATGCAGGCAGGTATCAATGTTGTTGCCAGCAAAGGAACATTAACGGCCAGCGGCGTATTGGATAGCAGCCGCGCTTTAGTGATAGGCAATAAGGAAGTAACCCAAGTGGGTAATTTTAAAATCATGGCTTTTGACGTGAAGCATGATGCTGCCGAGCCGTTGGGTTTTATCATTTTCCATCCTGAAACTGGCAGTGTGCTTTTTCTCACGGACACTTATTATTCAGGTTATGTTTTTAAGAATTTAAACAACATGATCATTGAGTGCAACTACAGCCAAGCAATTATTGATAAAAAGGTTGTAGACGGGGCCAGCCCGGAGTTTTTACGCAACAGGATATTGACAGCACACATGGAGCTGAACACATGCAAGGACCTGCTTCGGGCAAACGATTTGAGCCGGGTAAACAACATTGTGCTTATACACCTTTCCGATAGCAACAGCGATGCGCAATTATTCCAGCGTGAAATAACAGAATTAACAGGCAAGACAGTACATGTGGCTGATGCTGGAATATTTATAGATTTTAACAAGCAGCCTTTTTGACACTTGCAAGAACAATACGAAGCACATTTGACCCCGCCATCACATACGGCCTACAGGGCGACACAGTGGAAATAATAAGCACGCATGAAAATGTGCTAATTGTGGAAGGGGATAAAGGCCGGTTTTCAGTTATGCAAGACGATGTTACTGCTGATTTTGTAGAAGCTCCGGTTGAAATTATTCAGGAAAAGGAACCCAAGAAAGTGTCCGTTGCTGCTGCCAAGAAAAAACACCAATTACAAACACAACTTTTTTAAAATGAAAATCAAATTACAAATTAAAAACAGATGGACAGGCTCGGTAATATTTGAGCTTGAAACGGAAAATAACACCATGCGCCAAACCGTAGAGGCGTATATAAAAGAAGAATTATTAAAAGGTAAATACCGTGCGAATTTGACCGATGCGGATTTGATTCGTGCGAATTTGACCTCTGCGGATTTGACCCGTGCGAATTTAATCCGTGCGAATTTGATCGATGCGAATTTGACCGATGCGAATTTGACCTCTGCGGATTTGACCCGTGCGAATTTAATCCGTGCGAATTTGATCGATGCGAATTTGACCGATGCGAATTTGACCGATGCGGATTTGATTCGTGCAAATTTGACCTCTGCGGATTTGACCCGTGCGAATTTGACCCGTGCGAATTTGATCGATGCGAATTTGACCGATGCGAATTTGACCCGTGCGAATTTGACCTGTGCGAATTTGACCTCTGCAAATTTGACCTTTGCAAAAAATGATATGTTTTTGGTATTGCTTCATGCTATACCCGAAATATCTTTTTTAAAGAAAAATATTATTGAGGGCAAGATTGACGGCAGCACCTACGATGGTGATTGCGCCTGCTTATCTGGCACCCTTGTCAATAGCTGTTTTTTGAATAAAAACAATACAAAATCCGAGGTGTTGGAATCTATAATTTCCGTTAGGGATTCAGGTCGTCCTATTGAAAAATTCTTCCTTGCCATAAAGCCAGGCGATACGCCTGAGAATAATGCAGCCAGCAAAATAGCGTTGGAATGGATTAATGAATTTGAGACACTATTGACGCGGGCAAGTATTTAACAACTTTTTTAACCATCGAAAATTTACCAATGAGTAAAGCAAAAAAAAGCTAAAGTAGCCGGAGAGGTAACCGGTGCCAAGGACAATATTGAAACCAACATCGTTGACGAGTTTCTGAATTTATTTAAAAAGCAAAAAACAGCGTAGTTACCATGGAATACCAAGAATTTTTAAAAACAAAAGTAAAATCGCATACCTATTCGGGGTTTGATATTTCCAAGGATATGCTCAATAAACATTTATTCGCTTTTCAAAAGTTTATTGTTACCCGCGCCCTACGTTGTGGAAAGTATGCAATATTTGCCGATTGCGGGTTGGGAAAAACTTTAATGCAGCTTGAATTTGCGCACCAAGTAGTAAAGCACACGGGGCGGCCTGTATTAATTCTTGCTCCCCTTGCCGTTGGTGGGCAAACAATAAAAGAGGGTGAAAAGTTTGGCATTGAAGTCATTAAGTACATGCCCGAAATGGTTACTATGCCCGATATCCCGGCAGGTGTTTACATTTCAAACTACGAACAGTTATCGAATATTAATACGCAAGATTTCACCGGTATAGTGCTGGATGAAAGCAGTATCTTAAAAAACTTTGAA